>SDBV01000001.1_pt1 | contig 268370 bp, 212 predicted proteins | sample 2277081 | NCBI WGS metagenome assembly SDBV01 (sample SAMN10402039, study PRJNA504765) | marine sediment metagenome | isolation source: marine sediment core GS10_PC15, 223 cmbsf | place: Arctic Ocean: Southern Knipovich Ridge | collected 2010 | reverse complement strand
CGTTGGCGTGGGCGGCCGTGAGCGGGGCGGGCGGGTCTTGGCTTGGCTTCTTATTGCCCTTGCCCTTGCGATCGCCGGGCAGGCCGTTGGCGTGGTACAGCACTGCCGTCTTCAGGCCGCTGAATGAGAAGTCCAGCGATTGGCCCTTCAGCAGGCTCCGCGGCAGCTTGACGACGGCGGGGTCGCCATCGCGGGCGGCGCGGTCTATCGCGGGCCCGCCGGGAAAGCCCAAATCGAGAATGCTCGCCACCTTGTCGAACGCCTCGCCGGCTGCGTCGTCTATCGTGCTGCCCAGCAGCTCCAGTTCCGTGGGCGACTGGCAGTCGTACAGCGCCGTATGCCCGCCAGAGCAGACCAGCGCCACCGCGGGGTACTCGATCGGCCCTTCATTCATTGTCGGCGAGTAGGCGTGGGCGCGGACGTGGTTGACGGCGATGAGGGGCTTGCCCCACACCCACGCCAACGTCTTGGCTGCCATCACGCCGACCAGTAACGAGCCGATAAGGCCCGGTTCGCTGGCGACGGCGATCGCTGCGAGGTCCGCCGGGGCCGCGCCGCTTTCGGCCATGGCCTGGTCTATCACCGTGTTGATCGCTTCAATGTGAGCGCGGCTGGCGATCTCCGGCACGACGCCGCCGTAGCGGGCGTGCAGGTCTATCTGGCTGGCCACGACGTTGGACAACACTTCCTGGCCGCCCGCGACGACGGCACAGGCTGTCTCGTCGCAACTGCTTTCGATGCCCACGATGAGCGTACGATCAGCGTTCATCAGCGGCCCGTCTCATCGATTTGGTTGGCGTTCTCGTCGGAGCGCGAGGGGGTGAGGATGTCCTGCATCCGCTGGGGGGAATTGAGCAAGTCGATGGCCCGGGCGAGTTGGGCGTCCAGGGCCACTGGTACGGCCAGCAATTCTTGCGGCGTTAGCTCGGCGGCCGGTGGGCAGCGGCCGCCCAGGCGGTGTGCTGCCTTGTTATGGGGGCCAAGCGCGGCGATCATCCGGCCCCGGCGAATCGCCACTGACAGATCATCTCGCGCCACCGCGCGCACGTGAGGGATTATGGGCTGGTGGTCCACCAGCCCGGGCAGGCGGCTATCGTCGGCATCGCCGAGCCCGAACACGTAGCGGGATGTCGTTAAGATCAACTGTCCCCCGCCAGGCAGCGGGAGCATTTCCTGTATGGTTCGCTTTCCGAGGGTTGGCTCGCCCAGCAGCACGGCCCGCCCATTATCCGCCAGCGCCCCGGCGACGATCTCCGCAGCCGATGCCGTGCCTGCATTGACGAGCACTACCATCGCGATATCAGGAAAGAACGTGCCGCTCTTGTGGGCGATGTAGTTGCCAGGGTCGGCCGTGCGAGACAACTGCGTGACGATGGGCCCGGCAGAGAGGAACATATCAGCGATGCTCACGGCGACGTCGAGAGGCCCGCCGGGGTTGTCCCGAAGGTCCAGGATGAGTTTGTCGGCGTGGGGCATTTCCCGCATCGCCCTGAGCAGGTCATCGGCGGTAGCTTTGTTTGCCAGCTCGCTTATTCGCACATAGGCGATGCCGCTATCCTGATCGATGGTGTATATCCATCGGCCGTCCTCGCCGCGGCCCAGGCCGGTCACCGTTTCGATGGCGAACTTCTGCCGGTGGAGCACGACGGGCGGCAATTGCTTGCCGTCGCGGACGATTGTCAACTCAACGGGCTCGTCCCTATTCGGCTTGTCGGGCTGGGGACAGATGCTGCACAGCGACGTGGCGACGCGGGGCAGGCCGTCTGAGCCGACATCCCATGGGCCTGGCATGGCCTCGTCGACAGGCAGACCATCGATACTCAGGATTCTATCGCCAGGCAGAATGCCTGCGTGGTAGGCTGGAGAGTTGAACAGCGGCGCTACGACAACGGTATCGCCGTCGATCCGGGCAAGAGTCAATCCGAACCCGTGCACCGTGCCTTCCAGCCGGCTGGCGAGCAGTCGCACTTCTGCCGGCGTCATGTAGCTGCTGTGTTCATCAAGCAGGTCGACCATGGCCGTCAGAGCGACGGTACGCAGCTCTTGGGCGTCTATTTCGCCCAGCCAGTTCTCCCGGATATTTTTGGCGGCCTGATCCAGCGGCGAGGGCGCACCCAACCCATGGCTGTTGATGACAGGCCAGTGATTCCGCGCGGTCCACGTAACCACCAGGGCCGCCAGCAGAACTGCAACAATCCATATGAGATTCCGCTTGGGCATTGTTAGGTCCGTCGAGGCATGCCATGTAACACCCAGGTCTGCCCCTCGCAACACTGCGGCCCACGCCACAGCGGCGCATGGAAAATGGCCAGGACTGGAATTGAACCAGCGACGCCGGCCTTTTCAGGGCCGCGCTCTACCAACTGAGCTACCTGGCCAGTCGCCCGCTAAACAACAGGCGAGCCCTGTATTTTATGTCTGATCGACCGAGAGTCAAGCTTCGGCCGCACATCAATAGCGTTTTATTCCTCGGCCTCCATCTGGAAGCCAAGCCGCGTAACGATATCGTCGTAGTTGGACCACTTGGCCGTCAGCCTGAGCCGCCGCATTCCATCCCACAGCTCGGTCAATCCCGCCTTCTCCCGGCGGAATCCTTGCTTGGTGGCGGGTGTGTATCTAAGCAGTTCCACGACACACACGGAACGATCCGAAGGTACGACGATCACGGAAAGTATCGGCGCGCCTTGGCGGTCGGTCATGGCGAAGACCTCCTTAAGGAAGGCCTCTCTGGCAGACGGCGTGGGCAGGAACAGCCCCTCCACGTTGCGCCAAACGATGTCTCTCTCCAGCACGCCCACCTGGATCCTGGTCTTTCGACTGAACTGAGCGACACTGACCAGTTCGATATCATCTTCGCCTGCAGCCTTGCCCAACGAACTCGTCTGAGCCCGGTCCTTCAGGCCTTTGGCGTATTGCTCGGCAAGGGACATCGCGGCGACCGTCTTTATATCGGCGGTGATGGCCTCATCGATTTCCTCGGTGCGCTGCTCGGGCTCGGCCGAGGCCGACGTGGCCGCCACACGCCACATAAGCCGGCCGCTGGGCTGGTCCCCAAAGCCGGGAAGGGCCAACACCGTCAACTCCTGAAATGCGCGTTGCGAAAGCGGCTCGGCGGCCAGGCGATCCGGGTCGAACAACGATGGATCGAAGGCTTGCAAGATCAGCGGGCTCGTCGGCTGATCCATTTGCCAAATCGCCGCCAGGCGCAGTATCGGATCACTCGAGAGAGTCATCTGATCGACCATCCCGGTCTGCCCGGCAGTTAGGGGGAACGTGCTCAACTGCCCGACGGTAAACAGGATCGGCCTGGGCGCGGTCAAGCTCTCGCACTGCACCCACGTCAGTTCGGGCTGTCCCGCCTGCTGGGCTATCTGCGATAGCGCCTCGCCAAGGGTGATCCGTGCAGCCTGGACGGATACGCGGAGGTCCTCAGCCAGCGCCTCGCCGGCCAGGTCCGTCAGCGGATAGCAAATGCCCTGGAGGTCAGCTTTCTCAGCCAATATATCGATGGCCTCGCTGAGGCTCTCACCGTCGATGTCCACGTCCGACAGGAGTGTCTCCAGCAAGCCCTGCGCCGGAAGTTGCATTTTCTGGACAGCGTACTCGTAGGCGGTTTGCGGGTGGTCGGGGTCGGGGTCATGCTGACGCACAAAAGGCATGGCGTAACGAAAAATATCTTTCAGCTCTTCTTCTACCGCGTCGGCCAATCGCACCTCGATTATTTCGTTCCTGGCTTCGCCGAAGCTCTGGGGCTTGGTCAGCATGATCGGCTCGTCATTTTCGTCGAACTCGCCGGAAGGCACCTGCTTGGTGAACTCGCTGCGGTTTAAATCGTAGTAACGTCGCAGTTCGCTGTCCGGCGGCGTGACCACACGCATCAGCATATCCCCGCGAGCCAGCATGTATTCTACGGCGACCCTATTCGGCGCCTGGTAGCCGAAGCCGTACGGGTTGTCTTCATCGACCTGGCCAGGCAGCACGCCCTTGAAGGTATCGAACCGGCTGGCCAACTGGGCGGCGAGCGCGTCTTGCGATATGTCGACGACATCGATGAACTGCTCGGCGGGAATTCTGGCAAACCGAATTTCAACCTTGTCGGCCAAGTCGACGTACAGGTGTTCAAGCTCGGTAATCGAGGGCGGAGTGGTCACCATCGCGTCATCAAGACTGCGGTGTATCCGTATCAGTCGAGCAATCGCCTGGCGGAGACGTTTCTCGGGGATGCTCTGTGATCGCAGGTCGGACACTACCTGGCGGTACACGTCGCCCACTATCAGGCCGCCGGTCAGCAGGTTGTCGATTTCGGCCTCGCTGACGAGCCCGAACTCTTCGGCCTCCTTGATCAGAAATGCATATGCGCCGGGCGTTGCACGTCCGTTAAGCTTGATCAGTTGCAGCGCCATCGGGGTGATGCCGGCTGACTTCAATATACTCAGATCCTCCCCGGCTATGCGCAGGTCCACTTCCATTATTTTCGTGCCGTCGCGAAAATGCCCCAGCGCGTGGTCCTTGCTGCCGCCCCCTTTGCCGATTCTGCTCATGACCTGAGGGCCAATCATGAAGCTTGCCATCAGCAAGACCATAACAACGATCACCGTCTTCTGGCGGCGTCTGAAAAATGCGAAAGCCATTGGCTCTCCTTCCGTTTGTATCGTTATCTAACCCCCCACGGGCGGGGATGGCTATACTACTATCTCTCGCGGAATTTGCAACACTGACATGACAGCGCGTTGGCCGGGCCAAGCCATATCAGGATACATAATAAGGCCATCGGCTGATACCATGGGGACATGTTAATAGGATCGCATCTTAGCACAGCCGGCGGGGTGCACAATGCCTTGCTCGCCGCCGGGGAGTATGGCTTTGCGACCGTGGCGCTTTTCGTCCGCAACCAAAGACGATGGGACGCCCCGCCGCTGACCGACCAAGCCGTCCGGCAATTCAAGCTCGCCAGACGTAAGGTCGGCGTTTCACACATCTTGGCCCATGGATCGTACCTGGTGAACCTGGCGGGCCAGGCGGCCGTACGCCGCAAGTCCTTGGCAGCTATGGCTGACGAGATCGAGCGGTGCGGGCGGCTGGGCATCGAGTACCTTGTGATACACCCCGGCGCGAACGCCTCGCCGAACGTCGGCACAAGAATGATCGCCGACGGACTCAACGGCCTGCTGGCTGGCTCTCGGCGACGAAAGCCCACCATTCTGCTGGAGACCACCGCCGGGGCGGGTAACGGCATCGGCGGAACGTTTCGGCAGCTTGCGGATATCCTGGCCCGCCTGGACAGGCCCAAGCGCTTCGGCGTGTGCCTGGACACCTGCCACGTCTTCGCAGCCGGCTATGACATCCGCACGCCGGCAGCCTACGCGGAAACAATGGCAAGCTTCGATAGCGAAATCGGCCTGGACAGGCTGCTGGCGATCCACGTCAACGACAGCGTGGGCCCACTCGGAAGCCATCGCGACAGGCACGCTCACGTCGGGGATGGGCAAATCGGGCTGGCGGGGATCCGCAACTTCGTGGCCGACGAGCGGCTGGCGGACGTGCCGTTCATACTGGAAACGCCCAAGGGCCTGGACGAAAGCGACGCCGACTGGGACGAGATCAACGTAGCAGCTCTTATGGCAATGAAATCGGCCCGTCCGCCGAAACAGACGAGCCGATAGAATCTATCGCACAATGCTAACCCGCGACCCGCTGCCATGCGGGGAGCGTTCTAGTTCTGCTCTGCGCCTATGAAGCCTTGCTTCTCCAGATAGAGCATAATCTCCTGGACTGCCTCCTCGGAAGAAAGCTCTATGGTGTCATAGGCCAGTTCGGCGTCCTCGGGGATCTCATAGGGATCGGAGATGCCCGTGAACTCCTTGATTATGCCCGCACGGGCCTTGGCGTAGAGCCCCTTGCGGTCGCGCTGCTCGCACACTTCCACCGGAGTGGATACATGCACGATGAAAAAGCCGCCCAGGCCCTTGTGCATCTCTCGCATTTCCTTGCGGACAGCGTCGTACGGGGCGATCGGGGCGCAAACTGCGATGCCGCCGTTCTTCGTGATCTCCGAAGCCACCCAGCCGATCCGCCGGATATTCAGATCGCGATGCTCCTTGGAGAAGGTAAGCTCGCTGGACAAGTGCTTGCGGACCAGGTCGCCGTCCAACAATGTCACTGGCCTACCGCCAATCTCCAACAGTTTGGACATCAGCACATTGGCCAGCGTGCTCTTGCCGCTGCTGGGCAGGCCGGTGAACAGCACGGTAAAGCCCTGGCTGCTGCGCGGCGGATAGGTCCGCCTCAGCTCGTCAACGATTTCGGGGAACGAGAACCAGGCCGGTATCTCCCTGCCCTCTTCCAGACGATCTCGCAGATCCGTGCCCGACAGAGACTTGGTCTCCCTGCCTTCAGCAACTTCGTCAATGGGCACGTATGCGTCTTCGTCCGGCACGTAGACCATCATTTTGAACGGCACCATCTTGATGCCCATCTCGTCTTCGTGCTTGGTGAACAGTTCCTGGGCGTCGTATGGGCCATAGAACGCCGTGCCGCTCGAATCGCTGCCCGGGCCAGCGTGGTCTCGCCCGACGATAAAGTGCGAGCAGCCATAATTCTTGCGGATAAGTGCGTGCCACAAGGCCTCGCGAGGCCCAGCCATCCGCATCGCCAGAGGCAGCAGGCTCAACTGGACGGTATTGTGCGGATAATGCTTCAGCACACCGCGATAGCAGCGAACGCGCGTGTAGTGGTCAACGTCGCCGGGCTTGGTCTTGCCGACGACCGGATGGATGAGCAAGTTGGCTTCCAGCTCCCGAGCCGCCCGGAAGGTAATCTCCTGGTGGGCGCGGTGCATGGGATTGCGCGTCTGGAACGCGACAATGTTGCGCCAACTCAGGGCTGCGAACTTCTCGCGGAGCTGGGCGGGCGTGGAGCGAATCTCGTGATTGTCATAGTGGCGGGCGAGTTCCAAAGCCTCGACCTTGCCGCCGATATAGACCGGGTTGGTCTGGGTCTGCAGATGGACGACCGCCGGGTGCTCCGGATTGCCGCCGAACACCAGCTTCGCCTCCTCGGCGAGGTCGGGCTGCCAAATATCCTCAGCCGTGATCACCGCCAGCATGACGCCTTCCGGGTCGCGGAGGGCGAGCTTGTCGCCGACGGTGAGCCCCTCAGCCACCTCAGCCGACACATCGAGCGTGATGGGAATCGGCCAGAGCGTTCCATCAGCAAGACGCATGTCCTTGCAGACGCCTTCATAGTCAGCCCGGCCCATGAAGCCCTTCAACGGCGAAAAGCCGCCCACCGACAGCAATTCCAGGTCGCACAGTTGCCGGGCCGTCAGCGTCCACGAAGGAAAGTCTCGCGACTGCTCCTTCAGCTCCTTTGCCCGGGCTTCGTCCACCAAGATATTAACCAACTCGCCGCCATACGGCTCGTTAACGTGCGATGCCATTGCTATGCTTCCTTTCCTTGCAAACGTCATTGAGCTTGACTTCGGCAAGCTCGCGTGTGTTACTCTCATAAAAACGGGCCGTCCCGGCAGTACCACGAGTACAAGCGCCTTGGGACCGGCCAATCCATACTATTCCGATTGGCATTGTGGTATTATAGAGATGTCGACCCCAATGTCACGCAATAATTAAGAAAAACTTTCTGGAAACTCCTGCCGCTCCGGAGCTGGGCCTTGTGCCTGTGGGGCAAATAATCTAGCGTCAGAAGAATGTTCGAGACGATTATCAGCGTGACAGTGATTCTCGCCGTACCGCTGGCGTGGGGGCTGGGCGTGGACTTCGTCGTAGAACACTTCACTCGTCGCGGCCGACGGAGGCATGAGCAGTGAGCGGCCTGGCGGATTTGTTCGACCTGGGCTGCATTGATGCGGCCGTGTCCGGCCCGGCCCTGGTGGCGGCCCTGGCGGGGCTTGGTCTGCTGGTCGGCATCATTAGCGGGATATTCGGCGTGGGCGGCGGGTTCCTTATGACGCCCATGCTCGTGGTTATATTCAAGATCGATTACACGCTGGCGGTGGGTAGCGATCTGTGCTGCATCATCGGCACGAGTGCCAGCGGGCTGGCGCGACATCGCAGGCTTGGCAACGTGGCGACAAGAACGGTCGGCCTGCTGGCGGCCGGAAGCGTGGTGGGCGTGCTGCTGGGCGATAGGCTTCACGACTTCATGAAAGCCAATCTCGGCGAGCACTTCACGCAGGTAATGCATGGGCTCTACATAGCGCTGCTGCTGGCGGCTGCCTGGCTGATAATGCGAGGCCCGGTTAAGCGACATGACGGCACACACTTTCTTCAGCGCCTGCCGCTGGGCCCCCACGTGGACTTGCCACGGGCCAACTTGCGGCGGGTGAGTGTGCCCGGGTTGGTGGGCATAGGCTTGCTGGTCGGGCTGCTGTCTGGGGTGCTGGGCACGGGAGGCGGGGTCATACTAGTGCCTATTCTCATCGTGCTGGTCGGGCTCACGCCGCACTTGGCGGTGGGCACGAGCCTGGGGGTGATCCTGCTGACGGCAATGGTGGGAGTGGCCCGCAAGAGCATGGGCGAGGGCAAGGTATCCCTCGCTATCGCCATGTCACTGCTGATAGGCAGCACTATCGGCGTGCAGATCGGGGCCTATATCTGCCACAAACTTCACGCCGATAGATTGCAGCGGTACTTCGCCGTACTCGTGTTACTCACGGCCGGCGTCGTCATCGCCGAGTTGGTCGGCGGGCTGATTGGGCACGGAAACTGAAAAGATCGCCTCGGTTCTTTCGGCGGTAGTTTGATTTCAGCCTGTGATGAGCGCACAATGTAAGTCACATGGCCAAAGGCAAGGGCAAATCCAAGCGCAGAATCAAGCACCTCGACGAGCACGCCATCCAAGAGCGTCAGGCCGACGCCGCCCTGTCGCCGCAGAGCCTTTCGCATCGCGGCGTGAAGATCCCCGCCCACCGCCTCAATGCCCAGGAGCAGAATCTCGACAACCTGCCGAAGATTGAAGGCATGGTGGTTGGCATGTACCCCGGCGGGGCCATTGTCCGCACGGCCGATAGCCGACTATTGTGCAACATCGCCAAGACTTTTCGTCCGCCGGCCGGGTCTAGCCCGCTGGCTGTGGGGGACGATGTAACCGTTGCCCTCGCACATGCTCAGCACTCCGACGATGCCGCCGGCAAGGACAAGGACCGCTCTGACGGCATGCTGATCGCTCGTCGACCCCGCAAGACACTGCTCGCACGCCCCCAGCCCACCTCGGCCAAGCGCCGCGACCAGTACACCGAGCCCTTCCAGAAGGTGATCGTCGCCAACATGGACGCGCTGCTGATCGTGGTATCCCTCAAGAAGCCCAAGCTGCGTCGCGGGCTGATCGACCGGTTCCTGATAGTGGCCGAGCGGGGAGAACTCGACGCAACGGTGGCGTTTAACAAGATCGACCTGGCCAGGCCCGACGACGAACTGATCGCCGAAATCACCGACCGCTCGATATCCGTCGCGCTGTGCTCGGCCCTGACGGGCGAAGGTGTCGAGGAGTTGGCCGATCAACTCACAGGCCGACGGACCATACTTGCCGGCGCGTCCGGCGTGGGCAAGAGCGCGCTTACCAACGCGATAATCCCCACAGCCAACGCCCTGACGCGGACGGTCCGATCGAAAGATGACCGGGGCAGACACACCACGTCGGCGGCCTCCGTCTACGACCTGCCAGCTGGGGGAATGCTCGTAGATACGCCCGGAATCCGCGAACTGGGCATGAATCTAACAGCCGACGAACTGCCCTGGTACTTCCCGGAATTCGAACCGTACGTCGGCAAGTGCCGCTTCAATAACTGCACGCACACACACGAGCCCGACTGCGCCGTCATCGCCGCAGTCGACGCCGGCGACATCCCCATTCGCCGCTTCGAAAGCTACCTCCGCCTGGCCGAGACGCTCTAGTCTTCCGCACCCGGCAGCCGGTCGATGTGAGTGGCGAGGATGAAGTCATTGACGTGCAGGCCGTCGATCTTGTGCGTGAAGGACTTCACCTGCACTCGACCCCACGTCAGAATAATGTGCGGATGATGCCCAAGTTGCTCGGCCAGCTCGCCAACGGAATTAACGAACGCCAGCGCCGCCGCAAAATCGGCGAACTTGAATGTCCGCACGATGTGGTGCTCGTCGACTACCTGCCAATGCGGCGCCTGCTTTGCGTATTCAGCCAGTTGCTCGCCTGCCAGCGGATCGGCGCCGCTGTGACAAGGCTGGCACGTAAGTTCACATAGATCTGCCATAGTTCGCTCCTCAGCCCGGTAGCCGAGCACAATTGCCGACTCCAACTAATTGTAGCCGATGCGTCGGGGCGGACCAGTCGCCAGAGATGTGGAACTAGTACTGGCGGCGTTTGCGGGCGGGGAGAATGTTTAGCACGCCTCGATACTTCGCGACGGTCCGTCGGGCGATCTTGAGCCCGCGGGTCTCCAGTTCGGCGGCGAGCTGATCGTCGTTGAAAGGCTTGGCCTTGTCCTCGCTGTCGACGATTTCCTGGAGCTTGGCCTTGACGGCGTCCCAGGCGACGTCATCGCCCTGGGCGCTGGTGGTTCCCCCGGAGAAGAACATTCGCAGCGGGAAAATGCCGCGCGGCGTCTGGACGTACTTGCCCGCCACAGCCCGGCTGACCGTAGCGACGTGCACACCTACCACGCCCGCCACGTCGGCCATCGGCAGGGGCTTCAAGGCGCTCTCGCCGTATTGCAGGAAGTCCATCTGCACCTTGAACACTTCCTCGACAACGCCACGAACGGTCTCCCGCCGCTGCTCTATCGCGCTAATGAGCCAGTGAGCAGATCGCACGTTCTTGCGGATGTACTGGCGGACATCGCGATCTGAAGATTTGTCCCGCATGAGCTTGCGGTACATCTTGGATATGCGAAGTCGAGGCGTGTTGCCGTCGGACATGGTAATCGTCACGTTGCCGTCGTCGTCCACGTCGACCGTGGCGTCGGGCCTGATGACGGGCGAGGCGCTCTGGCCGACGAGCAGACCGGGCCTGGGGTCCAGGTGCGACAAGTTCACCAGAGCAGCTTTGATCTCCTCGACGTTCTTGCCCGTACGTTTCGCTATCTGCGGCAGGCGGTTCATCTCGATATCGCGCAGGAAACGCTCGACCAGTTGAATCTCCAGGCTCACGTCTCTCCCGGCGGCAGCTTCGGCGGCCAGCTGAATAAGGAGGCACTCCTGCAAGTCGCGGGCGCCCACGCCCAAGGGGTCGAACTGCTGAACGAGCGTCAGCGCATCGGTGAAATGCTGCAGCGTCAACTCCGGGTGGCCGTCAGAGAGCATCTCCTCTAGTGGCGTGCGTAGAAAGCCGTCCTCGCGGATCTCATTGATGATAAGCACGCCGGCCTGACGGACGGCGCCGTCTACCTCGACAAATCCCCACTGCTCCAGCAAGAACTCGTTGAGCGACTCCTGGCGAGCAGGAGCGTTGGCCATGGCTTCGAGCTTGCGGTCCCGCTCGCCGGCGATGGGCCTGGGCGCACGAGGGGCGGATTCCCAGCCCGAGAACTCCGGGCCGAACTCGTCGGTGAAGTCCGACAGGCGCTCAAAGTCTTCGCTGTGGTCGTTGCTGTCGCTGACGACCATATCCTTCTCCCCTCGATCTTCGGGATAATCTTCCTTGGCCGGGGGGGCCTGTTCGTCCACGCCTGGCGACTGTAACTCCAGTACCGGGTTGGACTCCATCTCCGCATCGATCCGCTCGGTCAGCTCGATCATGGGCAGCTGCAGGATCTCCATCGCCTGAATGATGCGAGGGGCAAGCTTCATCTGCTGCTGCAGGCCAAGTTGTTGTGAAAGGTTAAGTCTCATCTGCTGGTCTCATCATGCTTATTATACTATTCGACGCAGAGCATGGCCATCTTCACAGGTACCTGCCATTGGCAGTCAGTTTTCTCATCAGTCACACGCCTGTAAGCCGATAAGCTTTCAACGGCGTCGTTCCGCAGGAACTCGCCATTACGCGTGATCGCCGTAGCGACTGACTGCTGGAGAAACCGTGCCGCCTGATGGTTCCGTCAAGAAATTGCCTTTAGTGGCTTTCACCCTAGCCGTGTGCTTTGCCGGCGTGGTGGTCGGCGCAGCCTGGGGCGCGGCGGCAGGCAACAGGTTGCTCCACAGCGCAATCAGTGGGGGCATTTTCGGAGCGACGACCGGCCTGTTGGCAGCCGCCACGTGGTGTCGGTTCATGGTGCCTCGCATCTCCCGAGCCAAGCGTCCTCACATGGACATTATCGGTTACGGTCTAAAATGGGGGGCCGTGGTGGGAGCGGCGGCCGGTATCGTGGTCTTCGTCTGGCTGATCCTCAATGTCATCAACACCAGGCCTGGGATATTACGGCACACGCCATTGCTGCTGAGCTGGGCTGCAAGTTGCGCCGCCTTCGGCGGGTGCGTAGGAATGTTGACCGGGTACTTATGTGGCTGGCTAGGCTGGCTGACGGCGCGGGCCTCACTGCCGCTGCCGCCGTTGGACCCAAAAAACCATCCCCAAAAACACATCACGCCACTCACGCGCGATCATCCCGCATCGCCTGCCCACAAAGGCTAGCATAGCGTCAACATTCACACGCGCCGGCGCTGTCAGAACTCTCGCCGATCATTCAACGCATCCGAGAGAATCGAACGGTTGGCGTACTCGATCTGCCCGCCGGTGGGCAGCCCGCGAGCCAAACGCGTGATCTTCACGCCAAGTTGCTCAAGCAGGTGGTGAATATGCAGAGCCGTCCCATCGCCGGCCACCGTGGGATTCGTCGCCAAGATCACTTCGCCGACCCCGTCGGCCTTGATCCGCTCGATCAACGCGTCGATTGTCAAGTCCTCGGCCTCTATCTTCTCCAGCGGCGCGATGTGCCCCATCAGCACGTGGTACACGCCGCGGAACACGCCCGTACTCTCAAGTGACAGCAAATCCTTCGGCTGCTCGACGACGGCGATGATGCTGTGGTCTCGCTGCGGATCGGCGCAAATATCGCAGAGCTCCGCTTCGGCGAGGTTGAAACACTTGCTGCACGGGCGAATCTGCGTCTTGACGTCGCCGATAGCGTCGGCAAGCCTCATCGCATCGGCCTGAGACGACTTGAGAATATGAAACGCCAGTCGCTCGGCCGTCCGCGCACCAATGCCCGGCAGCTTGCCAAGCTGCTCGATGAGATTCTCAATAGTTCGGCCATATCCTGTCATGATTCTCACTCCGCGCTGCGACTTGTGACTCGCTACTGCAGCATTCCGTCGAGCCCGGGCGGCAGTTCTTCGCCATCGGTAAATTCCAGCATCGCCTCGCGGGCGGATTCGGCAGCCTTGAACTGGGCAGCGGAGACGGCCTCCTTGACCAGGTCCGCCAGCATCGCTGTGTCTAGTTCACCGTCACCCAGCAGAGCGCGGTCGATCTTCAGGTCCACAAGGTCCAACTTGCCGCTCACAGTCGCCGTCACCGCACCGTTGCCGGCCTCGGCGGTGTGCTGGCTGTTGGCGATCCGCTCCTGCATGGCGGGCAGTTCCGTCTTCAGCTTGCCCATCATCTTCATCATCTTGCTGATATTGCCAAACATTCATCGATCCTTTGCACCGGCGGGCCGGCGGAGTGGGTTAACTGTCGGCTTCTTCTTCCGACTCGTCCGGGTCGGCGGCGTCCGGTTTGGCCGCCTCGTCGGGAGTGATACCCGCCAGCGTGCCGCCGAACAAGTCCATTACTTGCCGCACAGCCGGATCCTGGTTGACCTCGTTCCGTTCGGTCGTGGAAAGCTGCAGCCTGGCCCCGGTGCCGTTGGCATTGCCATTGTCGGCCCTCGGCTGGCCATTGTCGCGGGCCGGCGCTGACGGGGCGGGGGCCGATGGGGAGGCCAGCGAGTGTCTTGGCGCCGCTGAGGCCGGCGCGGAGGAATCGTTAGCGGGCGTGGGGACGGGCGTCAGCTTTTTTTTTTCGGCGGGACGTGCAACTGACCCGGCAGGCCGCCCGCCGCCGGCCAGTGATTCCAGGCGGGCCAGCAAGGCTGACGGATCGATAAACTTTTCCGCCTCAGCCAGACGCACCAGGGCTGCCTCCACCAGCGCCCTACCCACCGACGAGCCGCGTATGTTTCGCCCTGTCGCCTGAAGCACGCCGACGGCGTGCACCAATGCGGGCGTGTCGAACTTCGCTGCCAGTTCGCCGGTCGCCTTGCGCTGAGTGTCGGGCAGCTCGATCAGATCACTGTCGGCCCCGCAGGTCGACGCGAGCATCATGTTGCGGAAGATATCGCCCAGCCCAGCGACCGCACTGGCCAGCGTCACGCCGGATTTCAGCACGGCTGACAGCTCACCGATGGCGGCTGCGGAGTCCCGGCCCGCGATGGCGCCAGCTATCGCGAGCATTCGCTCATCCGGCGGCGTGCCGAGCAGCCTTACCACCGCGTCGTCGCTGATGCGTTGCTCGTCGGCCAGCAGCTGATCCAGCAAGCTCAGCCCGTCCCGCATGCTCCCGGCAGCCGACCTGGCAACGCGGAACAGCGCGTCATCGTCCGCCTCCACGCCTTCAGCCTTGCACAGCTTGGCCAAGTGTTCGGCGATCTGCCGCGTTGGGATGTTGCGGAAATCGAATCGCTGACACCGCGATAGAATCGTCGCGGGCACTTTCTCCGACTCGGTCGTCGAGAAGACGAACTTCACGTGCTCGGGGGGCTCTTCCAGCGTCTTGAGCAGAGCGTTGAACGCCTCCTTGGTGAGCATGTGCACTTCGTCGATGTAGTAGACCTTGTACCGGCAGCGGGCGGGGCGGAATATCGCGTTGGCCCGCAGTTGGCGGATCTCATCGATGCCGCGGTTGGACGCGCCGTCGATCTCTATGACGTCAATGTCGTCGCCGCGGGAGATGGCGATGCAAGCTTCGCACTCGTTGCACGGGGTGTCGGTGGCCTCGTCGGTAGCGAGGCAATTGAGAGCCTTGGCCAGGATCCGGGCCATCGTGGTCTTGCCCACGCCGCGAGTGCCGGTGAACAAGTACGCGTGGGCGATGCGGTGGTTGCGGATGGCGCTGGTGAGCGTCTGGGCAATGTGCTCCTGCCCGACGACCTCATCGAAGGTCGCAGAGCGATATTTGCGTGCTAGTACAAGGTAAGAAGCCATTTTGATTTTCGACTTTTGATTTGCGATTTTTGATTTGCGATTTTTGATTTTGCCGAGCTCATCGCCTGGCCAGTCACAATTCAAAATCAAGAATCGACAATCCAAAATTCAGCGGGTGGGTGTTGTTGAGGGCCAGGTGATCTCCGCACACGCCGCAATATCGCTTATGGCTGCTTCCTTCCGGACCTGACCAAGTTCACGTTGCGACGTTGCAAAGGCCCGGCCCTCAACATCACCCACGTGCCTGCTGGGGCCAACGCATCGGCAACGCCGCGATGATACGACATCGGCCGAGGGCAGGCAAGCCAAACAAAACTGTCGGCCGCCGGAAGGGCTTTCCAGAGGGTTGACGAGTGTCGATAGGCCTTGGATACTGTTGGGGGACCTGAAACGGGAAAGGCTCAGTTGAAGGGATGACCTCATGACACGAACATTATATAGCTTGTGGACTATCCTCGTCATGGCGGCGGCTTTGTCGGCCCCCGCCCTGGCGGAAACTGACCCAACAACGCATATCGACCAATCACAGCCCGACGCAGATGCCGCGCCACCCCCTCCCCCTGCCCCGCCGGTGGAAGGTACGCCCAACGGCGAGCAGGTCCAAACATTCCTGCAAGTAATGGCCGAGGGCGTCTTGGTGGACAGTCCCACAGCCCCGCGCCAGTACCCCGGCCCATCGGCCGACGAGCCCCAGGCAGAACTGGAGTCGGAGTCGGCAGATACCGAGGACCAGCCCGCCCTGCCCTGGCGCCACCCGCAGCTCCGCCCACAGGAAGGTCTGACGCGCTGGCTGGACTTCGATGCGTATGATGGCTGGATACTGGACTACGACGTGCGACACTACCCGCGTGGCGGCGTCAGCGGCAAGCGAGGTCGGCTGGACATGACCAGGCACCACTTCGCAGCCGGTATTATGGACTCCGACGAGTCTGCCATGGGCATCAACACGAGAATCAACTGGCTGCAACTGAGCTCCGATGCCACGCTGCCAGACGGCAGAAAGCTGCCGAGTAATCTCATGGACGTGCAGGTTGAGGTGTTTGTGCCTTGGTTCCCGCCGTTGTCGGAATTCTCTATCGCTTTCGGATCAGCCAGCGACAAGCCCTTCGCCAGCGGCGATGAGATGTTCGTCGACATCACCTGGCTGGCCCCACCGATCTCCGGCAACGACGGGCAATTCCTCTTCCTTATCAACTGGAACACGAATCGCGAGTTCTTCAACGGCGTGCCGCTGCCTGGGCTCGCCTATCGCTACCACGACGAGGATGTGGACAACTTGAAACTTGTGCTGGGCTTTCCTTACTCCGCCGTGCGGTGGAAGGCTACGGATTGGCTGCAGATCAACGCGGAGTACGAGTTTCCCCGCACGGTCCACACACGGGTGGATTTCCTGTTGGACCACAACGTCCGCCTGTACGGCGGGTTCGACTGGACCAACGAACGCTTTGCCCTGCACGACCGCATGGAGAAGGACGACCGGCTATTCTACTACGAAAAGCGCCTGACCGCCGGCGCTCGGTGGAACATAAGCGACGAGATGTTCATAGACGTCTCTGGCGGCTGGGCGTTCGACAGGATGTTCTTCGAGGGGCGAGGCTACGACGACCGCGACGACAATCGCCTGGACATCAAGGATGGCCCATTCATCGGCCTGACGTTCGGCTGGCAATTCTGACCCGCCGACCGCTCACTTGCACCCAAGGCTCGTCGTTGGCATAATGCCCGCTCCACTGTACTCTCATTAGGAGACTATTATGTTGCGTTATGCCTGCTGGATTCTGCTAGCCGTTGCTGGAATTTTCTTTGTCGGGTGCGATGAGCCCGTAACCCCGGCCCAGCCCGCGCCTGCTGAGCCCAGCCCCACCGAGGCCGAGCCGGCTGCGGTCGAAGAGCCCGCCCCCGCGACGGCCGAGCCGACCAATCCCGTCGTTATCATCGAAACATCCATGGGTACAATCGTCGCTGAGCTATGGCCCAACAAGGCGCCCATCACCGTCGCCAACTACCTGAGCTACGTGGACGATGGCTTTTTCGACGGGACGATCTTCCATCGCGTCATGCCCGACTTCATGATCCAGGGCGGTGGGTTCCTGCCCGACATGAGCAAGAAGCCCACCGGTGACCCGATCATAAACGAAGCACGCGCCGACGTGGGCAACGTTCGCGGCACGCTGGCCATGGCTCGCACGGGCCATCCGCACAGCGCCACAGCCCAGTTCTTCATCAACCGCGTTGACAACGGCCCGAAGGGCCTGGACCACCGTGGCGAGACGATGGAAGGCTACGGCTACTGTGTATTTGGCAAGGTCATCGAAGGGCTGGATATTGTCGACGCGATCGCCGAGACACCTACTAAATCTGTGCGCCTGCCAGGATATCGCGATCCGCTCCAGAATGTCCCCGTCACGACCGTGACCATCATCAGCATTACACGAAAGTAGGCGCAGGCTTACTGAATCACACAACATAAGGAAACACTTGTGGCCGAATCTACGAACGCCGCTGTCGTCATCGAAACATCCATGGGCTCAATCACTGCCGAACTCCTGGCAGATGCTGCCCCCAAGACCGTTGAGAACTTTCTGGCTTATGTCGATGACGAGTTCTTCGATGGCACGATCTTCCATCGCGTCATTCCTGATTTCATGATTCAGGGCGGCGGCTTCACGGCGGACATGCAGCAGAAGGCCTGCAAGCCGCCCGTCGAGAACGAGGCGAGCGCCGACCTCGGCAACGACCGCGGCACGCTGGCTATGGCCCGCACGTCCGACCCGCATAGCGCCACCGCGCAGTTCTTCATCAACCATAAGGACAACGATTTCCTCAACCACACCGACGACAGCGCACAAGGCTTCGGCTACTGTGTTTTCGGCAAGGTAACGGACGGCTTAGACGTCGTCGACGCCATGGCCAAAGTGGCCACGGCAACGACGGGCCAGCACGGCGACGTGCCCGTCGAAGCCATCGAGATAGTCAGCATTCGTCGCAAGTAGCCGGGCCGTTTTCGGTCGCCGGCCGGCCTGTTTATATTTGCCACCAGGCCCTTGCATACCCGCTCGGCGGAGGCTAGAGTTCGCCCAATCGGCGGGCCGAAAAGTGGCATGGGCATCTTGCCCATGCGTCGCGGGACCATCTTGGTCCCGCAGACAACAAGGCGGAAGAAGAAACACCAGGGGCAAGATGCCCCTGGGACGCCCGCCGCGGCGGGCCACAAGAAAATGGCTTTTGCCGCGGGCTGCCAGAATACAAACGCCACACCACTGGAGCAGCATTCGATGGGATCATTGGAAGCACTGCAAGACAAGTTTCAACGCAACGTCGTATTCCGCATGCGAGTTCGGCTGGCTGACACCGACGCGCTGGACGCCGTCCTCGCGGCCGTAACCGGCCAAGGCGCGCACACCGGTGAGGTTACGCTGCTCAATGACAAAGGCGGGCATGTCGATTACGATGTGCAGATCTTCGCCGCTGATGACCAGCAAATGGCCGACGCCCGCAAAGCTGCCGACGCCCTGCCAACATGCGAAGTGCTGGACGTGCTGGATGAGGCCATGGAGACCCACCGCGGCGGGTCGTGCGAGATGCGCAGCCGCACGCCGATAACGTCCAACACCGACCTGCGGATCGTCTACACGCCAGGCGTCGCGAGGGTTTGCAAGGCCATCGAAGCTGAGCCCGCACTGGCGCGTGATTACACGAACATCGCCAACCGCGTCGCCATCGCCACCAACGGCACGGCCATACTCGGCCTGGGCGATATCGGCCCGGTGGCAGGCCTGCCCGTGATGGAAGGCAAGGCGGCGATCTTCTGGGAGTTCGTTGGCATAAGCGCCGACCCCGTGCTGATAGACACCCACGACGCCGATGAGTTCATCAACGTCATGGAAAAGATCGCCTGCGGGTACGGGGCGATCCAAATCGAGGACGTAGCCGCCCCCGAGTGCTTCAAAATCACCCGCGAGCTGGACGCCCGCCTGGCCATGCCCGTCCTCCACGACGACCAGCACGGCACGGCCACCACCGTACTGGCGGGCCTGTACAGCGCGTTCAAGCAAACCGGCAAAGACATCAGCAAGGTCCGCTGCGCCATCAGCGGTGCGGGGGCGAGCGGCACGGCCGTGGCTGACCTGCTGCTCCGCGCGGGCATGGCGGATGTCGTGCTGTGCGATTCCAAGGGCATAGTCCATCGCGGCAGGGCTGACCTCAACGAAGAAAAGCAAGCCCTCGCCGAACGGACCAACGCCGACAACATCAGCGGCACGCTCGCCGACGCCATGGCTGGGCGGGACCTGTTCATAGGCCTGAGCAGGCCTGGCCTGGTCTCCACAGAAATGGTAGCGTCCATGGCCGCCGAGCCCATCGTGCTGCCCCTGGCCAACCCCGTCAGTGAGATCAGTCGTGACGACGCCCTGGCAGGCGGCGCGGTAATCTACGCCGATGGCAGAATGATGAACAACGCTCTGGCCTACCCCGGCATTTTCCGCGGCGCGATGGACGCAAACGCCACAGCGATAACGGTCAAGATGCTCATGGCCGCCGCCCATGCTCTGGCCAACGTCGTGCCCGCCGGCGAGCTGATGCCCGAGATGATGGACCCCAAGACCCACCAAGCCGTCGCAAGTGCAGTGCAGGCAGCTGCCGATTAGATACCTACCGGGCGAACAGCCCAACAAGATACCCAGCTACGCAAACCTAGGAGCTTATTGTGAAGAAGTTCAAACGAGCCAAGGACATCAAGGTCGGCGTCATCGGTTATGGCGGCGCTTTCCAAATGGGCAAGGGCCATCTGGAAGAAATGGCCGCGGCCGGCATGACCCCCACCGCCGTCTGCGAGATCGACAAGAAGCGCCTCAAAGTGGCAGCCGAGGAGTTTCCCGGCATCGAGACCTATTCCTCGATCCCGCAAATGCTCAAGAAGTCCGAGGTGGACCTGGTCGCCATCATCACGCCGCATAATCTACACGCCAAGCACGTCATGCAATGCCTCGACGCCGGGCTGAGCGTGTGCTGCGAAAAGCCGCTCGCCATCACCACCGAAGAGTGCGACAAGATGATCGCCTCGGCCAAGAAGAACAAGTGCATGCTGACGACCTACCACAACCGCCACTGGGACGGCTTTATCATCCAGGCCGTCAAGGCGATCAAGAAGGGCGTCATCGGCGACATCGTCCGCATCGAAGCCCACATGGGCGCCTACGGCAAGCCCGGCAACTGGTGGCGTAGCAGCAAGAGCATCTCCGGCGGCATCCTGTACGACTGGGGCGTGCACCTGCTGGAATACTCACTGCAACTGATGCAACTGTCCAACGCCAAGATGACCGAGGTCATGGGCGTGGCAAAGAAGGGCTTCTGGGCCCCCAAGACCGCCTGGAAGGCCGACACCAACGAGGATGAAGGCTTTGCCGTCATCCGTTTCAACACGGGCCAATGGCTCACGCTGACTTACACGCAGATCGATTCCAACCCCAAGCCGTGCATGCTGGAGATCACCGGCACGAAGGGCACGTACCTGATGGGCGTCAACGAGGGCGGCTACAAGCTCATCCGCCAGGTCAAGGGCAAGACCGTCGTCACCAAGGGCAAGGACGGCCCCGGCCAGTGGGAAAAATTCTACAAGAACATCGCCGACCACATGGTCAAGAAAACGCCGATGATCATCACCCCCGAGTGGTCGCGTAGGCCTATTCATATTCTGGACCTCGCCAACAAGAGCGCCAAGCTCGGCCGGGCCCTGAAAACAAAGTACGCATAACCAACGAAACCGGATAACTCGTTTTCGAAAAACACCAATACCAAGGAGCATTCTTATGAAAGCATTGATTCTCTGGGGCGGCTGGGACGGCCACGATCCAGGCCCCATTACCAAGATTTTCGAACGCAAGCTCAAGGCACTCAAGCACGAGGTAACGCGCGTCAACTCGCTCGATCCGCTGAACAGCCTCAAGGATCTCAAGACGTTTGACGTGATCATCCCCTGCTGGACTATGGGCGAGATGACCGACAAGCAGTGGACCAACCTCGATAAGGCCGTCAAGAGCGGCGTCGGCATCGCCGGCATCCACGGCGGCATGTGCGATGCGTTCCGCAGCAACCTGACCTACCAGATGATGACCGGCGGACAGTTCGTCGATCACCCCGGCGGGATCATGGACTACCGCGTCAACGTCGTCGATCAGACCCACCCGGTCACCGAAGGCTTGGATAACTTCTGCTACAAGTCCGAGCAGTACTACATGCTGGTCAACCCCGCCAACCGCGTGCTGGCAGAGACGGCCGTCGATTTCGATGGCAGCACCCAGCCCGTGGTATGGACAAAGAGCTGGGGCAAGGGCAGAGTGTTCTATTCGGCTCTTGGCCACTGCGCCCAAGAGTTCAAGGACTACCCGAAGGTCCTGGCGATGACCATTCGCGGCCTGGTATGGGCCGCCGGCGGTCGCTGCGACGGCTGCTACAAGTAGCCAACGCAACAACCATCGCAAAGATGAAAAAGATCGCGGCGTCCCGATGAACATCGGGACGCCGCGTTTCTTATGCACCCAATGCTCCGCATCTAGCGCGGCGGCCCGTACGGGCACCGCGTTGCCTCGCAGTTAGCAAGTTGGCGGGACAGGAGCCCCGCCAACCAATGTTCAAATCCAGACGCCCCTCTCTCCCTTGCCGCCCTAATCGCCCGTCTGTCCGCGGGCATCCAGCAAGTCGTTTAGTTGTGCTTCATCCAACACGCCGCGATCTGTGCATATTTGCCGGATGGTCTTGCCTTCATCGCAAGCTGCCTTGGCGATGTCCGTCGCTGCGTCGTGGCCGATGGCCGGTGCCAGTGCCGTCACCATCGCCAAAGATTGCTCGACCAACTCCGCGCACCGCTCGCGATTCGCCTGCAGGCCCGCGACGCACTTGTCCGCGAATACGTCCGCGACGTTCGCCAGCAGCCGAATGCTTGTCAGCAGGTTGCTGGCGATCATCGGCACGGCGACGTTCAGTTCCAGTATGCTACCCACCCCGCCGGTAGCGCCGGCCGTTATCGCCGCATCGCAACCTACCACCTGACACGCCACCTGAATTACGCTTTCGCACATCACCGGGTTGACCTTGCCGGGCATAATGCTGCTGCCTGGCTGAACTGCCGGCAAGCTGAGTTCACCCAAGCCGCACCTAGGCCCGCTGCCGAGCAGGCGAATGTCCGAGGCGATCTTGCCCATGGCGAGTGCGATGCCCTTCAGCACGCCCGATGCGAACACAGCCGCGTCTCGCGCGCCCTGGCCGGCGAAACGATTCTCGCTAACCACGAACGCCACGCCCGTCTGGCCGGCGAGTACTTCGCAAACCGCCTCGCCAAAGCCCGCCGGCGCGTTTAGCCCCGTGCCCACAGCCGTGCCACCGATGGGCAGCTCACGCAGCCGCTCGACAGCCTGGCCCAGCAACACCATCGCCGAATCGAGCTGCGCGGCGTAGCCGGCAAACTCCTGACCCAAGCGAACGGGCACGGCGTCCATCAGGTGCGTCCGCCCGATCTTCACCACGTCGTCGAACTCGCCTGCCTTGGCCGACAGCGCGTTCCGCAACTTCACCAGGGCCGGCCTGAGCTGATCGACGATCGCCAGCACCGCCGCCACGTGCATGGCCGAGGGAATCACGTCGTTGGACGACTGGCCCATGTTGACGTGGTCGTTGGGGTGCACGGCTGTCTCGTCGCCAGCGGCCGTGAGCAACTGCCCCGCCCGCGTGGCGATCACCTCGTTGGCGTTCATGTTCGTGCTCGTGCCGCTGCCGGTCTGGAAGACATCCACGATGAAATGGCTGTCCAACTGGCCGTCGGCCACTTCGCCTGCCGCGGCGATGACGGCCTCGGCCAGGCCGACATCCAGCCGCCCCGCCTGCTTATGCACGGTAGAGGCTACCTGCTTGATAAGCCCGAGCGCCCCGATGAACTCCCCGCTCATAGGCCAGCCTGATATTGGAAAGTTCTCCGCCGCGCGGGCAGTCTGCGCACCGTAGAGAGCGGCGGCGGGGACGGTCATCTCGCCCATCGAGTCGGTGACTATGCGTTCTTCCGACATGGTCGGCTCCTTGTCTTTTCGGCTGGGCCTGCAGGCCCGGCGGGCGGATTATAACCTGCCCGCAAGAAAAATGCCCCCTCGACGTGAACCATAGCGCCATTCGTGCGTCAAAACCAGCGGAGGCGCCCAACAACCCCGCGCCTGCAACGACAGCTTGGCAAACCGGCCCGGCTGACATACACTCACCGCACATGAAGGAACTGTTTACTTATTTTCGCGAGCACCGCGGCCAGCGGCTGGCACTGACACTGAGCTTCACCGCCCTGCTGGCGGCCGGGCTTACGTTCCTGCTGCGCGATCCGCTCGGCGACTACATGCGGATTCACAAGCTCACTAGCTCCGACCCCGCCGTCCGCCAACGAAGCACCAAGGCCCTGATTAGAAAGGCGATGAACTCGCCCAAAACGGTGCGAAGACTCGAGCGACGCCTCACCGACGCCAGCGACGAGAAGTTCTCAGCCGTCGCGCGCGTTCTCAACAGGGCCGGCCTGTTCAACGTGCCAGGCCGGCCCCCCCAAACGCTCGACCGCTGGCGGGCGATCCGCGTGGCCAGTTCCCCCAATCCCAATTCGCGGCGCAGCCTGATATGGGAGGCGTGCCTCGTAGATCGCGACAACGTGCACGTGCGGCGCTTGCTGGCGACCGCCGCGACCGACGGCGAGGCGGGAATTCGCTCCCTGGCGACCGTGCTGGCCGCCAAGCTCGCCGACGATGCGACGCTGGGCGAGCTACTGGCGGATGAATCGCCCGGGGTCCGCGCAATGGCCGCCATCGACGCCGGAATCGCCGGTAGGAAGCAACTCATCGAGAGCGCCGCCAACGGCGACGAGGCGGACCCATACGTGGCCGACTGCATAGTGTGGGCCCTGGCGACCGTCGGCAGCGACCTGGCGGCCCCGGCTGTCTGCGAAAATCTCAAGCGCCTGACGCCGCGAATCGGCCAGGAGCCTGACAACGCCGAGGCCGACGACGTATCCCTGCGCCGCAACTTGCTGATCGCGGGCATGCTGGGCGACGACTCGGTAACCGATGCCGTGGCCCAGCTCCTGGCAGCGTACTCAGAGGCGGGCAAGCCCGCACCGGCCCTGGCGATGCTTGTCGCCGCCAGACGCGGGCTCACCGACGTTCAGCCGCACGTGCGGCAAGTGCTGCAAGCGGTAACTGCCGCCGAGGCCGAGCTGACTTTCACGCCGGGCCAGGTCATCGCGGCGCTCGAGTCGGCCGATCTGCTGAACATGCCCGTCCGCCGCGAAGTTTACGACATAGTCGCCTGGGCCTGGCATCCGAGCAACGAGGATGTCATGACCGTCGCCGCCCGCGTGCTCGCCCGACAAGCCGAGCTGCCGCAGGATCTGCCCGACGGGCCCACGCGGAAGACCTGCATGAGGCTGCTGGTTGGCAGGTCCGGCTGGTACCTGCGAGAGCAGCTACCGGGCGAGCTGGACACCGTGCTGTACACGCCAATCGCGTCGGCATCGGCGGCGGTGGCAGTGTGGCGGCTGGGTGGGGAGCGAGTTGAGGACTGCCTCCGCGCCTCCGCCAGTTCGCCAGACACGCTGGCAGGCGATTACATCGCGTGGCACATCGCGCGTGAGGCACCGGCCGACGGAATGGCCCTCGGAATGACTATGCTGCCCGAGCTGGCCGCCACTTTCGAGTCGAGAGTGTACAACGACAACATTCGCTCCGCCGGCGCGATGATGCTCGCCCTCGCGGCCAGGACGGACCAGCAACGATCGGCCGCCATCGAGCGCATACGGTCGCGATTGATCGGCGGCAAATACGGCGGGGAAGATGTCCGCCACGTTCGCTGGAGCTACATGTGCGCGCTGGCTATCGCGGGTGACGATACTTATCGCCCGCAGCTGGCTGCACTGCTGAGCGTGTCGGAGTTTTCGAGCCGCCGCTTGCTGACGGCCCTTCTGGTCCGCGGCGACAGACAGGGCATGGACTGGCTGTTGTGGCACTCACAGTTTTCCGATGGCGACGTGCTGACCTTGCTGGTCGACAGCCGGATCGGCGAAGTGCTCGCCGCGACCGCACCGGAATTGCCTACCATCGAACGGGCGAGCTGGCAGGATATTCGCCTCTGGCAGATGAGGATACTCCGCGACACCTACGCGATACGCCACGCCACGATCCGCATGCAGAGGCTGCCATGACTGCCGATCGGCTGATAGCGACTGCGCGAATGCTGGGCGGGGGCCTGGTCGACATGCTCCTGCCGGCGGTGTGCCCTTCGTGCCAGCGGGCGGATATCACCGCCGCCGGGCTATGCGATGCCTGTAACGTGGCGATGCTGTCGCTGGTGGCCCTGCCTTACTGCCCGCGCTGTGCCAGCACGCTGGGGCCTAACGTCCCTGCCCGGCAAGACGGCTGCAACCGCTGCCCCACCCCCCTGCCGCGGTTTGCCGCTGCGGTCCGCCTGGCGCCATATGCCGGGCCGGTGCGACGGGCGGTGCGAGGTCTGAAATACCACAAGGGCGACGTGATGCTCGCCCAAATAGGTCGAATGCTCGCCGAGGCAATAACGGCCCGCTGTGAAGACCAGCGGCTCGACTGCATTGTGCCGGTCCCGGCCCACTGGCGGCGGCGAATCGCACGCGGCACGGACCACTCAGCCGCCCTCGTCCGCGCGATGGCCCGCCATATGACCATGCCCGTCGAGCGAGGGCTCATCCGCGTCCGTCACACGCCGCCGCAGACGAATCTTTCCCGCGCTCGCCGCCTGGCCAATGTCCGCAACGCCTTCGCCGTGCCGACTCCTCGCGCCGTGGCCGGTGCTAACGTATTGCTAGTCGATGACGTGACGACCACCGGCGCCACTGTCAATGAGGCGGCCCGCACGTTGTTGAAGGCTGGTGCGTCGCGGGTGACGGTAGCTGTCATCGCCAAGAGCGAGAAGCCCGCCGCCTACGCCGAACATTTCCCCGACGCCGATTAGTTGCGGGCCCGCTTAGCGGCGGAATAGACTTCCGCCAGGAGTTGCTCGGCCCGTGCGTGCATCTTCGCCGCTAGTGGCGGCGTGGTGTCGTCGTAGCCCATCAGATGGAGCAAGCCATGCGCCACGTAAAGCAACAGCTCGCGAGCGGCGCTATTGTCATGGCTCGGCCCTTCGGCGGCGGCGATGTCGCCACAAACGATGATCTGTGCGATCAGCCCGTCGGTATGCTCATCTGACATGTCGAAGCTGAGCACGTCTGTGGGCCCGGCGTGGTTGAGGTAGCGCCCGTTCAGTTCTGCCATTTCCGCGGCGGTGACGACAGCTATGTCCACGTGGGCGAGCCGTATCTTCTCCTGACGCGCCAGCCGGGCGACCAGTTCGACGATTCGTTTTCGCGGCACGCGGAGGGCCGACTGTGTGGAGGTGATCGCTATTGTTGGGCGTGTGCGTTTCGGCGCCATGTGGGTCAGGATATCGGCCTGGGGCGGCCATGGCAACGGCGAGATCCTGAAAGACGCATCCCGGCGAATCAGCCTGTCGCCTGGAGGCCCGTGAGCGACTATACTCTCGGCGTGATGAACGAAGCCAAGCGATCCAGGTGGTCTCTCCCGATAAGCGCACCATATTCAGCCGACCCGCGCCGCCGGCATGTGGAGCGCACGCTCCGCGTCGTGGCGTATGTGCTGCTGGTGGTCGTGTTCGTGGGGGTGGCGGTGCAGTTTCAGCATGGCACGGTCAGACGGCTGCGTGATGACGACGCCACGACCAAAGGAGCGATGGCTCGCTGGCAGTATGCGTTCCGCGATTTCTGGGCTGGCGAGAACATCTACGAGGAAATGCGGCACCCCAACATGCCGTTCACGGTGATACTGCTTAGCCCGCTGGCGTACCTATCGCCGGCGACGATGGCCGGGGCCCTCAGCGCGCTTAAGCTGATCGCCCTGGCAGCGAGCATACTAATGGTCGCCCGCCTGGCCGGGCATAAGGGCGGACGAACGCGCGACTGGATAATCGGCCTGGCCCTGCTGTGGTCGCTGCAATTGCTGATAAGCGACATCCAGCACGGTAACACCAACATCTTCGTGCTGACGATGATCGTGCTGCATCTATGGCTGTTCCGCAAGGGCAAGGATATCCCGGCGGGGGCTGCCCTGGCGGTGGCGATATGCCTGAAGATGACGCCGGCGCTTTTCATTTTGTACTGGGTGTACCAGCGGAACTGGCGGCTGCTGGGCGGCGTGGTTGCCGCGGGGGTGGTCTTCGTTGTCGGCGTGCCGGTGCTGGCGCTGGGCCAAGAGCAATACGCAACGCTGATGGGTACGTGGTGGTCGAATCTCATCAAGCCAGGCCTGAAGGCATCGTGGTACCCCATCCACATCAACCAGTCGCTGCCAGGCGTGATGAGCCGGTACTTCATCGCCGGCGCCAACGGCGACATCTTCTGGAACCCCGACGACTATCACGTCCACGGCAAGCAGCCTCACCAAGGATGGATAACGCTGGTGGCGATGGCCGAGCCGACAGTGAAGATGATGGTCCGCGGCCTGCAGGTGGTGGTGGTTGCTGCGATCGCGTGGGGGATCGGTTGGCGAAAGCTGCCTCGCGACGACGGGCGGCGCATGCTGCACTACGGCATGATCACGCTGGGGATGATGATCCTCAACCAGCGGACGTGGCAACACCACGCGACTGTGCTGCTGATAGCGGTGGTGGGAATCTGGCAGGCGATTGCGTTCGGGCGGATGAGCCGGCGTGCCCGTCGGTGGGCGATTGGGCTGATGATAGCGGCCGGGCCGCTATTGTGGCTGAACGCATCGGACCTATACAAGGTGGTGGCCAAGGCGATGGGCGAGTCTTCGAAAGTCGGCGAGCGATGGGCGGATTACGCGGACGCCTACGGTCCGACGTTCTGGTTCTTCGTGCTGCTACTGGCGGCATCGGTCGTGCTGGCGCGGGCTATGCGGCGTGTCGAGCCGGCCTACGCCGAGGGAAGACAGACGCTGGCCGACGAACTTTCGTAGCTTCGCGATCGGGACTAGCTGGGGGTGGTGTCGCCAGCGGGCGAGCCGTCGTCGCCGGGCGCCTGCGACGTGCCGTTGTCGTCGGGCTCGACAGGCTTGGGGTAGGCTATCCGCGCGTGATAGAAACCGTAGAGGCTCTTGACCAGCGATTCCTCTATGGCATGCACCTGGCGGAGCGTCAGATCGCACTCGTCCAGTTGCCCATCGGCCAGGCGGGCGGTGACCATCTTGTGGACCTGGGTTTCGATACGGGTCGGCGTTGGCTCGGGCATGGCCCGGACGGACGACTCAGCGGCGTCGGCCAGCATGAGTATGGCCGACTCTTTCGAGCCGGGCTTGGGGCCGGGGTAGCGAAATTCCATTTCGTCCGGCATGCGGTCGTTCTGGTCTTTCCGTTGTTGTGTGGCGGCGTGGTAGAAGTACTGCACGACCGTCGTACCATGATGTGCGGAGATGAACTCATGCAGCACGCTGGGCAGGCTGTACTCGCGAGCCATCTCTATGCCGTCCTTGACGTGCCCGATAATGATAAGCAGGCTCATTTCCGGCGACAGCCTTGCGTGGCGAGAGGCCGACTGAGCTTCGTTTTCGACAAAGTATTCCGGCTTGTTGAGCTTGCCGATATCGTGGTAGTAGGCCCCCACCCTCGCCAGCAGCCCGCGTGCGCCGATGTTCTCTGCGGCGGTCTCGCACATCGTGCCCAGTTGCAGTGAATGGTTGTATGTGCCCGGCGCGGTCATCGCCAGGCGTTTGAGCAAGGGCTTGGACGCGTCGCACCACTCCAACAGCGTCATGCTGGTGGCGATGTTGAAGGCCCGCTCGATGGCGGGCAAAACGCCCTGAACGATGAACCCAACGAGCATCGCAAATCCGCTGGCCCACACTGCATCGCGCATGACAAATCGCCACGGCGTGCCCGCCGTCATGCCAAGCTCGCAGGTGGTAATGAACACCACGGCCGCCGACATCGCGGCGACTTCGATCAGCTTGCTGCGCGTGCGAATTTCCCGCAGCATCAGAGCGCTGCACCCGGCTGCGGAGGCAATGGTAAGGAACGTCGCAAAGGAGCCCCGCATTTGCAGCACGACGAACGTCGCCATGATCATGCTGACGGCCAGGGCGAACCGCTGGTCGTAGGCGATCGTCAGTATGATGGCCGTCATCATCACCGGCAGAACGGCGGCGTTTGGGTTCCAGCCCGCGCGGAACATGATTTTGTTGACGCCAAGCATAAGTAGCAGCAGCGCCACTATTGCCAACCCGCGCCATGGATTGCTGACAATCCGCCGGCGGTAGTGAAACACGTAGACAGCCAACAGCACCGTAATGGCGGCAAGCAGCGCGCCTCTGCCGACGAATCGGCTGAACCAACGCCAAGGACTGTTCGTTCTTTCATCGAGCCTGAAGGCCTTGTGCTCAGCCTGCAGAATCGCGACATCCTCTGAACTCAGGCCCTTTTTGGCCTCCTCGCCGGATCGAGCAGCCGTGCGCGTGACAAGCTTCTGATCCCGCGAGTAATACTTCTTGGGCGGGTCGGCTCGCCGCGCGTCAATGGCGACGGCGATTTCGCGATCCGTCGCCGCTTGATCGAAGACGTACACAGGCGCCGTCGCGAGGATCGTCCGCAAGTAGCCGGCCACGTTGTCCTTCACGGCTGAGTCCACGTGCTCGGTCAACTTATCGACCTTATCCTTCAGGTCGGACTCTATCGACACCATCGCCGGGCCACTGGGCACGATCTGGCGGCCTTGCGGGGTCATGACATAGATATTGTAGGAATTGCGTAACAACTGCTCGTTCAGTTCGGTCGGCGCCAGCAGGAACAGACCCACCAGCTCGTCCATCACGTCCGACATCTGTTCATCATAAGCCGCCCCGGCGTCCGCGTCGGTAAGGTCGGCCCATGCCTGTCTGTCATCATCGGGGCCAAGCCCAAACTGCTCAGCCAGAGCGATCTGCTGATCAGTTGGCGCATCAGTAGGTTGAAGCTGCTGGGGAGCCAAGTCCAGTGTCGTGGTGATCTGCTGGACGAACGACTCGTTGAGCACAAACACGCCTGGGTTGTTCCCCCGGATCTCGTCGATCGCCATGTCGAGCGACCTCTGCGGACTCGTATCGAACGAAACGCGGGCGTAGATATCTGCCGAGACGAACTGCCCGCTACGGTACTGCACCGGATCCACGGGGGACATGTCCAGCAACATTACGCCCACATAGAACGTCACCGCCAGCATCAACGGCCTCAGCCCGCCCGCTTCGGCGAAACGCCGCCGCCAACCCGGCTCGGTGGGACGGATGTTCTTGCGAACCTCCAACCGACGCTGCTTAACTTTTCTCTTAAAAGGCCACATTAATAGTCTGTGCTACTGCCGGTCGGCGCCTCGATCGCCCTGGCCGCTGCGCGAGTATGCTTCAACTATGTTCTGCACAAGATTGTGCCTCACAATGTCGCCCTTTTCCAGGCGGACCATGGCCAGCCCTTTTATGCCGCCCAGCCTTTTGCGAGCGTCCAACAGCCCACTTGCCACGCCAGGCTCCAAGTCCGTCTGGCTGTCATCACCGGTGACGATCACCTTCGAACCGTTTCCCATGCGCGTCAGGAACATCAGCATCTGCGAGACGGTAGTGTTCTGGGCTTCGTCCAGAATTATAACACTGTCGTTGAGCGTCCGCCCTCGCATAAACGCCAGGGGGATCACCTCGATCATGTCATTAACCATGAATCGGCGAATCTGATCGTATTCCATCATGTCATGCAGGGCGTCGAAGAGAGGCCTGAGGTACGGATTGACCTTCGCCTGCATGTCGCCGGGCAAGAAGCCGAGCTTCTCCCCCGCTTCGACGGCCGGGCGGACCAGGATCAGCCGCTTGGCTTTATCGTGTTTCAGCAGGTGCACCGCCAGTGCAACGGCCAGGTATGTCTTGCCCGTGCCGGCCGGGCCCGTGCAGAAGACCATGTCCTTGGTCCGCATGGCCTCCATGTAGCGCGTCTGGCCGGGCGTCTTGGCCCGGACCAACTGCCCGGCCGCGTAAACGTCCAGTACGTCGCCGCCGCCGGGCTCGCCGCTGCCGGCCGCCATGGCGATCGCCTCGGCTACCATCTCGGCAGTGACACTATCGCTGCTGCGCAGCGCCCGTTGGAGGCGTTGGAATACAGCCGACGCGCGCGAGACGTTCTGCGACGAGCCTGTCAGATGTATCTTCCTGTCGCGCGCGAACACCTGCACGTCGAGGGCCTGGCGGACCATTTTGAGATGCTTATCCGCCGGGCCGAACAGAGCCCGAGCGTCGGCGGAATGTTCGAGTGTGATGTCAAGTTCCACGATGTGTTCCCGATCTTGTACTTTGGCCCGTTTGCCCGCTGCGGGGCCCGTCGGCCATTGCCGCCAAGCCGCGCAGCTGCCGCGAGCCGCCCAAAGCACACGCGCGTTCATTACCTGCCTGTAGGCGCAATAAGACGACCGGGACGGCCAGGGTCAGCCATCCCGATCGTTAAGTTTGCACAACAAGAACCGGCGAAGGCTAGGGGTCCGTTGTCGACGACGATCCTGGGCTTTCGGTCCGCCCACCAAGCGCTATCGCCGAGTCCTTACGGGCCTCATAGGTCCTGTCGGCGCCCTTTGGGATACTGCCGGGCATGTAGCCCGCCTTGGCGGAGTCCTTGGGGCCCGCCGTGTAAATATCATCGTTGCCGGAACCAGCCAGCGAGTTATCCGTATTGGTGTACTTGTCGGCGCCGCCGCTGGCCAGTGACACGTTCGTACCGTTGTTACGGTGGTTGGACGGCTCATCGGCGCCATCTCCGCCAATACCTTCCGTGTCCTCGTAATCAGCGGGGTTGAAGTCGGCCATCATAACAGTACTGGGCGTGCCCAGCCTGGCGCTGTTCTTGTCGTTGGCTTGGTTGCGGGCATAGGGCCATTGCATACCGTAAGAGTACTGATACTCATTGGTCCACCCATACTTCTTGGCGTCCGAGCCACGTTCCTGCCAGTCGTCGTCGGCGGGGCACCTGAACATGCCTTCAGCAAGGGCATCGGACGCTACCAATAGCCAAACGTTCTGCATCGCCTGGTCCTCCAGCACGGTCCAGTCCGTGTCCGTTGCACTGGTGGCCTCCGTATCGCCGAAGCCGTAGTCGGTCTCAGTCACCCCTTCTTTCGGTGCGTCGTTCACGGCCGTGTCGGACACCGGTTTGTCCTGGTATACGGGCATTCTGTCATTCTCGTCCTGGCGGTAGGCTGCCATGGCCGTGCCGATACTGCGGAGGTTCGACTGGCAGGCGGTGAAGAATGCAGTCTGACGTATCTTGGCCAGTTCAGGCAGAAGCATCGTGACAAGAATGCCGATGATGCCGATTACGACCAACAGTTCAATTAGTGTAAATCCTTTTCGTCGCATGGTCGCGACCTCCTCGTGGGTCCGAGAAAAACGGCGCCTGTTTATTGAGCGTCGCAGCAGGGCCGGTCATCGTGTGTTCGGCGCCGATCTGGCGCGGCGAACTTGGCCGGTCTGCCGTGTTAAATTGTCCTGCCCGAACGACCATCGTCCGAGCCGCCGACTTGCTGCGTCGGCTGAGCATATCAAACGCCCTCAGCGGGCGTCAATAGTTTGTCTGCCGCCGCCAGAAAGGCACAACTGCACGCGAGTAGCCGAACTGGCTGCGGAATGCGGCGAAGGCAACCGTGGCAAGCAAGAACAACACGATCGCGTGTTTGAGAGCATAACGTCTGCCTGTGCGGGCTGAGTCACATACATCCACTGTCATAGTACGTGATAACCTCACCGCATGTCAAGTCAAGCAGACAAGGAAAATATCTGGCCAGGATTTCGTGCCGCCATCCGTGGCAAAAAGCCAGTCTTCGTCGCATGATTACTATCGGCCGAGATGCGACAAATGTTGTAGTGGAAATGCCTTCCAGCCCGACGGCAAAACCCCATCGGCAACTTGTAGCCAAAACCCAGGGGCGGGATACTTGTTGACAGGCCGCCGGCCGCTGCCTAACCTCCACGGAGGCAACAGCCTTACCCGTCGGGCCGAGGCGAAGCGGAGATATCATTGCCATGGCTGAACTTCAAGCCATTCGAACAACCCTAAACGCCCATGGCCAGTCGCACTTGCTGGCGTTTTACGACGACCTGCCGCCCGACGAGCAGCAGGCACTGCTGGAGCAGATCGCGCAGATAGACTTCGACGCGCTGGATGAACTCATCGACAAGTTCATCCGCCACCCCCAGCCTCACACGCTGCCGGACGACATTCAACCGGCTGAAGTGATCCCGGCCAGGCCCACAGACCCAGCTCTCGCCGCGGCCCACCAGAAGGCCCGCAAGCTGGGCGAACAGCTCATCGCCGACGGCAAGGTCGCCGCATTCGTCGTAGCCGGCGGACAGGGCACGCGACTGGGCTACGAGGGGCCCAAGGGCTGTTTCCAGGCCACCCCCATCACCAAGAAACCCCTCTTCCAGGTGTTCGCCGAGCAGATACTCGCAGCCGGGCGACGCGGCGGGAAGGCCATCCCGTGGTACATCATGACCAGCCCGCTCAACGACGTAGCCACGCGGGCGTTCTTCAGCGAGAACGACAACTTCGGCATGTCGGCTGACGATGCGTTCTTCCTGCAACAGGGCACAATGCCCGCCATAGGCATGGACGGAAAGGCCCTGCTGGCCGGTAAGGGCGTGGTGGCAACCAACCCCAACGGCCATGGCGGATGCCTGCCCGCTCTGCGCGACAGCGGCGCACTTGCCGACATGGCTCGCCGCGGCGTCGAAGTAATCAGCTACTTCCAGGTGGACAATCCCCTGGTGCGGTGCATCGATCCTTTGTTCATAGGCCTGCACCACCAGGCCGGTGCGGGAATGTCCGCCAAGGCCCTGGCCAAGCGAGAGCCCCTGGAGAAGCTGGGCAACTTCTGCCTGGTCGAGGGCAAGGTGACGGTCATCGAATACTCCGACATGCCCGACCACCTCGCCCGCCAGCCCGCCGACAACGGCATGCTGAGGTTCTCCGCCGGCTCGATCGCCATACACCTGCTGAGTCGCTCGTTCGTGGAAGACCTCACCGTCGGCGGCAAGTGCCGCCTGCCGTTCCACCGAGCGGCCAAGAAGGTGCCCCACGTAGGCCCCAACGGTGAGCCCGTGGACCCCCACGAACCCAACGCCGTCAAATGCGAGATGTTCGTCTTCGACGCCATGCCCCTGGCTGATCGAACGCTGGTCCTCGAAACGTTCCGCAACGAAGAGTTCAGCCCGATAAAAAACGCCACCGGCCCGGACAGCGCAGCGACATCCCTGCACGACCAGGTCCGCCGGGCGGCAGAATGGCTGGAATCCGCCGGCCTGGCCGTGCCGCGAGACGCCGACGGGCAAGTAGCCGTGGCGCTGGAAATATCCCCGCTACTGGCTGACAGCGCCGAAGAATTGGCCCGCCAGATCGACGGAACAATGAAGCTCGACGCCGGGCAAAGCATATACCTCGGCCCGCCCAGCTAGCTTAGACAGGTGGGCGATAGGACAAACTATGAGCGCCAAACGCATAATCATACTCGGCCACATGGACAAGCCGGGCGTCGCTGAGCAAATCGAACAGCTTGGCCCGTGGTTCGCTGAGCAGGCGGAGGTGCTGGCCGTGTGCCCGGCCAATCAGCCCCCTGCCGACAAGGCCCGGGGCGCGGACCTGTGCGTGGTGTTCGGCGGCGATGGCACGCTGCTGGCGGCGGCCCGCATGCTGGCCGAGACGCGCGTGCCGCTGCTGGGCGTGAACATGGGCAAGCTGGGCTTCCTCGCTGAGTTCACCGTCGAGGAAATGCAACGCCACCTGCAGGATGTTCTCACCGGGCGACTGCCTGCCACCGAGCGAATAATGCTGCAGGCGAGCGTCACCAACTGCAAGATGCACCAATTCTCCGCCGTCGCCGTCAACGACGTGGCCATAAAGGCAGGCGCCCCCCACCGCATGATCGATCTGACGGTGCACCACGATGGCACGCAGGTCAGCGAGTACCTCGGGGATGGGCTGGTCGTCTCCACGCCGACCGGTTCGACGGCCTACAACATGTCGCTCGGCGGGCCGATACTCCAGCCCACGCTGGATGCGATCGTTATCACGCCGATCGCGCCGCACACGCTCTCGCTTAGGCCTATCGTGCTGGGCACCGACCGAACGATCACCATCACCGCTTCGCGCGTGAACGCGGGGTCTGCGATTATCATCGATGGCCAGGCGACGACCGGCCTGTGCGACGAGGACACGGTGGAGATATCGCGCGGAGCCAATCCGGTGCGGATAATCCCCTGCCCCGGGCGAAGCTTTTTCGACACGCTCACCGACAAGCTGCACTGGGGCAAGACGCCCGACTACCGCAGCGCCGATGGCCCGCAGGCGTAGAGGCCAACATGCCACGAGAGAGTAAGGCCAGCCTGATCAAACGCACCGCCAAGGTGGTTGCCGCCCTGAAGAAGGCCTATCCCACAGCCGGCTGTTCGCTCAGCCGCAAGAATCCTTTCCAGTTGCTGGTGGCGACAATTCTGTCCGCCCAGTGCACCGACGTGCGAGTGAACTTGGTGACCAAGACACTGTTCGTCAAGTATCGCACCATGGCCGATTTCGCCGCCGCCGACCAAACGGAGCTGGAGAACGAAATACGCTCGACGGGCTTTTTCCGCAACAAGGCCAAGAACATTCGCGCGTCGGCTGCCAAGTTGCTCAGTGAGTTCGGCGGCGAGGTGCCACGGACGATGGCTGAGATGCTGACGCTGCCCGGCGCCGCCCGCAAGACGGCCAACTGCGTACTGGGAGCGGCGTTCGGCATAGCCGAGGGCGTCGTCGTCGACACGCACGTAAAACGCCTGGCCGGGCGACTCGGCATAACCAAGCACACAGACCCGGTGAAAATCGAGCGCGATCTGATGGCCATCTTGCCGCAGGACGAATGGATCCGCTTCAGTTTCCTGCTGATTCACCACGGCCGAGCCATATGCACCGCCCGCAAGCCCGACTGCCCCAACTGCCCCATCAACAAACTATGCCCCTCGGCAGGCAAGGTGTGATGGACCGATCACAGTACTGCTAGGCTTTGTCGCTTACTTCGGACGCGACGCTCTCGCTGGCCAGTTCTTCCAGTTGGCGTAGGTCGTCGCGGTTGAGCATCCATCGGCGCAGTGGAATAGTCCTCTCGTGATCGTCGAAGTAGGACGTGATGGCATCCTTGCCGACGACGAGTCGGTCAAACCTGTAGCCCTTCTCGTGCTTGAAGTCCCTCAGGCGTAGGCTGTCGTCCAGCCGGCGGCCGAGGATAAGTTTGCCGTCCTCGACCGTGATATAGGGGACAGAACAGAGATGGAAACCAAGCAATACTGGTAATAACACTGCCATGGCACAGAGCACTGCGAGGAGCTTGCTCAGGATGAACGATGAGGGAGTGTCGAGGGGAATCTCTTCTAGGCAAAAGAAGAGAACTGCGGCAACCAGGCAGAGATAGACGCCGAACTCCGTCTTGTACCTGACGGTCACCCTTGTAACGTTAGCCATGCCCTTATACTAGTCTTGCCAATGGGGTGCGTCAATGCCGTGTCCCCCCGGCAGTATTTCATCACCGCGCCGCTAGCCTTCGTTGCTCACCTCGAACGTGAAGCTCTTGCCGGTGGCGTCTACTGTTACGTGTTGGCCGTCGGCTATTTCGCCGGCGAGGATCTTGCCCGCCAGGCCGTTCTCCAGCTTCTGCTGGACGAGGCGTTTCAGCGGGCGGGCGCCGAAGGATGGGTCGTAGCCCAGCTCTGCCAGCAGGTCCTTGGCGGATTGGGTGACCTCGATGCTGATCCGCCGGTCGGCCAGTCGCTGGGAGAGCAGGCGAATCTGCACGTCGACGATGGCGCTGAGGTGTTCCTTGCTGAGCGAGTGGAAGATCACCGTCTCGTCGATTCGGTTTAGAAACTCGGGGCTGAACGATTGCTTGAGGGCGTCTGCGAGCGAGGCGTCGATTTCCCACTGCTCAGCGCGGCGGTCGGCGAGGTCCTGTATGAAGTCGCTGGCGACGTTGGCCGTCATCACGATAAGCGTGTTCTTGAAGTCCACGGTTCGCCCCTGGCCGTCGGTGAGTCTGCCGTCGTCGAGCACCTGCAGCAGTATGTTGAACACGTCGAGGTGGGCCTTTTCGATTTCATCGAACAATATCACGCAGTATGGCTTGCGGCGGACGGCTTCGGTGAGCCTGCCGCCTTCTTCGTAGCCCACGTAGCCGGGAGGCGCGCCTATCAGGCGGGCCACCGAATGTTGCTCCATGAACTCGCTCATGTCGATGCGGACCATGGAATCTTCCGAGTCGAACAGCAGCTCGGCGAGGGCTTTGCATAGTTCGGTCTTGCCGACGCCTGTGGGGCCTAGGAACATGAAGCTGCCGATGGGCCTGCGCGGGTCGCCGAGGCCTGCCCGGTTGCGGCGCACAGCCTGGCAGACGACGTGCAACGCCTCATCCTGCCCGACGACACGCTCGCGGAGGCGGTCTTCCATGTTCAGCAGCTTCTCGCGGTCGGATTCCATCAGCTTGGTCACTGGAATGTGCGTCCACTTGGCGACGACATCGGCGATCTGCTCGGGCGTGACCTCTTCGTGGATTATCGTATCGTGATGAGCGCGGTCGGCGTCGACTTGCTTCTCCCGGCTGGCGAGTTGTTCGGCCAGCTCGCGCAGCTCGCCGTACTGAATGCGGGCGGCTGTCTCGAGGTCGCCGTCGCGCTGGGCTTGTTCGAACTCGGTTTGCTTGGCCTCGATGGCTTCGCGGAGTTGCTTGGTCTGTTGCAGGGCGCCCTGCTCGGCCTGCCACTGTGCGTGCACTGCGTCGAAGTCGCTCTGCAGGTTGGCCAGGTCCTTTTCCAGCTCGGTCAGGCGGTGCTTGCTGGCGTCGTCGGTTTCTTTGCGGAGGGCTTCCCGCTCGATCTGCAGTTGCATGATGCGGCGGTTCATTTCGTCCATGTCGGCGGGCATGGAATCGTTCTCGATCCGCAGGCGGGAGGCAGCTTCGTCTATCAGGTCGATGGCCTTATCGGGCAGGAAGCGGTCGGTGATGTATCGCTGGCTCATCACGGCCGCGGAGACGAGGGCGGCGTCCTGTATGCGTACGCCGTGGTGGGCGTCGTATCGGCCCTTCAGGCCACGGAGTATGGCGATGGTGTCTTCGATGTCGGGCTCTTCGACGATGATGGGCTGGAAGCGGCGTTCGAGGGCGGCGTCTTTCTCGACGTGCTTGCGATATTCATCGAGCGTGGTCGCGCCGATGCAGCGGAGCTGGCCTCGCGCGAGGGCTGGCTTGATGAGGTTGCCCGCAGATATCGCGCCCTCGGCGGCCCCGGCCCCGACGACGGTGTGCAGCTCGTCGATGAACAGGATGATCTCGCCTTCGGCTGTGGTGACTTCTTTGAGCACGGCCTTGAGGCGGTCCTCGAACTCGCCACGGAACTTCGCCCCGGCCAGCAGAGAGCCCATGTCCAGGGCGATCACTCGCTTGCCGGCCAAGCCTGCCGGCACGTCGCCGTTGACGATCCGCTGGGCGAGGCCTTCGACGATGGCCGTCTTGCCCACGCCGGGTAAGCCGATGAGCACGGGGTTATTTTTCGTCCGGCGGCTGAGCACCTGCATGCAGCGGCGGATTTCGTCGTCCCGTCCGATGACGGGGTCCAGCTTGCCCGCGCGAGCCATCTCGCAGAGGTCAATGCCGTACTTTTCCAGCGCTTGGTACTTGTCCTCGGGCGATTGGTCGGTTACGCGCTGGGCACCGCGGATTTCCTTCATGGCGGCCATGATCGAGTCGCTATTTGCGCCGAGTGAGGTGAGCACTTCCTTGGCCGTCGAGGGTTCCTCCGCCAGGCCCAGCAGCATGTGCTCGATGGAGGTGTACTCATCTCCCATCTCGCGGGCGACCTTCTCTGCTCGGGTGAAAACGGCGTTGAGCGCACCGTCCATGGCCATGCCCGCCTGCGACGATTGGCTCGGCAGGCGCTCCAGCTCCGAATCGACGATGCCCCTGATGCGGTCGGCTGGTATTCCGACCTTCTCCAACAGCGGAATGGCCAGCCCGCCCTCCTGCACCAACAGAGCGTGCAGCAGATGCAAAGGCCCGATGGCGGCATGCCCGCCCTCGCTGGCGGCGCCCTGGGCGGTCATGATGGCTTCCTGAGCTTTGACTGTGAGCTTGTCTAAACGCATGGCATATCTCCCATTACTGCACCAGACTACATGCAACAGCCGTGCCGAATAATTAAGTGCCTCTCTGAGCAACTGTTACATTATATGCCCACCTGCCAAAATGTTGGCGCGCGGCCAATATGAATGCCAATGAGGCAGGCTGCGGGGCGCGGTGTCCTTGAATCTTGGGCGAGGATAGAAGACAATTGCGGGGCGATATTTTTGATTTTGGATTTGCGATTTTTGATTTACAGCGGCGTTGTGAGGCGTTGATGGTGCGCGAGCGCCGGCCTTGCAGTTAAATCGCAAATCAAAAATCTAAAATCGAAAATGGTCCCGGTAGGGTGTCCGAGTGGCCGAAGGAGCTGGTTTTGAAAACCAGTGTACCGCAAGGTACCGTGGGTTCGAATCCCACCCCTACCGTTATTTCAATTGTCGATTTGCGATTGTCAATTGTCAATTGAACTGCAAGGCGGGGGAGGGGGATTTTGGATTGCGGATTTTTGATTTTGGATTGAACTGCAAGGCAGGGGGAGGCGAATTGACGATTTGCAATTGTCAATTGTCAATTGTCAATTGAACTGCAAGGCAGGGGTTGCGGGGCCGGCAGGGGTGCCGTTCAATCTAAAATCGCAAATCGAAAATCAAAAATGCCATCGTAGGAGCCCGATGATACGTCCCCGGCAAGCCGTCCAGCAAGGCAACACGGAATTCGAAAGCCCTCGGCAGGTTGGCGGAACCGGACCTGACCAGTAGGGCTCCGCCAACCTTGGGCGCGTTGAATTGTCTCGTCGGCCCAGATCGAACAGGTAGTTCGCATCTGGAAGTCTTCTGTATCTTGTAACTGTCCCGGACCTGTTTGGCCCGCAGCCCGGGCGCAAGACGGCTCGGCCGACAACCTGTGGGGGCATGCTGCTGAGAGGTCACTATGCGGAGTTGATTCACTCACCGCTTGGCGTTACGCGACCAGGCAGAAAAAAAAGCCCAGCCTTTGCGAATCAAAGGCCGGGCCAAACGTACACGTCTGGTCCTGTGGGCCGATTGATTCGCGAAGGCCACATCAGGTTGGTCGCAGGTAGGTCTTCTGGCTTCCGGATATCGAGGCGGAATCGCTGGATGGCAATTCCTCATGCCTCGGCCTCCCGCCGCGCCTTCCCGCATCGACAACACATCGACACAGTGGCCAAAAGCGACGGTCGTAACCGGTTACAGCGGCGCGTCCGCGGCCGACTTTCACGGCCTTCCCTTGGTTACCCAAACAACGGGAAACGCACCTGCAACGCCGCAAAGTCTACCACGGCGGGCCGGAGCGTCAAGAACGTTTTCCGGCGCGGGGTAAGTTTTCTCGTCCGCCCGGCAGGCGTGGGCGAGAAGGCCAGTCGACAACGCCTCTTGCGTGCCGTGGGCGAGCGTGATAATCTGAGGCTGTCAGCCCGATATCGTGGGCAAGGGATCTGCTGGCAACGCCGATAAGGCAAACATGCGGACAGTGGAGAATGGGAAAATGACGAACAGACTGAAAATAGTGGCGGCCATCACACTGGCATCGCTACTTACGGCCACGTGGGGCGGGCCGGCCAGGGGGGATGCATCTAACGAAGTTGCACCTGCCGCCGGGGACGCCGCTTTCTATCTCTGTTACCGCATTCAGGCCGCTGTGCTGCAGGATGACTGGCAATTGCGTGACGCGATTCTCGGCAATCTGCGAGGCCTTTACACAAGTGACGAGGATAGCGAGGCCGTTCAGGAGTACTTTGCGCAAGGTTTGTTTCTCGCTCTTTTCAGCGCCCGGAGAGAAGGCGACCTGCCGCGGCGCGACGCGCTGCTGGCTGAGCTGCGCGAGCTTTACATCGCCCACGATTACGGTGGGGCCATTGGCAAGTGGCTGACCAAGAGCCTGTTCTACACTCGCCTCGCCGCCGGAGAAGAGGGCAATAAGCCGCGCCGTTATGCGATTCTCTATGAGTTGGACGACATGTTAGCATCCGGCAGGGAGGGGGTGCTGGACGAGTTGCGGGCGCTGCATGAGATTCACAGCGACGATCCGGACGCCTGTGAGCTACTGGCGATTGGCCTGGCTGGGTCCGTTGGCGCTGCGATCTTGCCGGCGGACACTGCCGCTCGCGATGCCGGCCTGGCTGACCTGCGAAAGCTCTATCTACAGTGCGGGGATGTGTCATCGGTCAGACAAGGCCTGGCCGTGAGCCTGTTCAACAGCATCGTATTCTCCAGGTCAGCAGCGGACCTTCCCCGTCGCATTTGGATGTACAGAGATCTGCGGTCGCTCTACGAAGTCCACAGCGATGATGCCGCCCTGGCTTCACTTTACGCGGACGTGCTGGTAAGGATGTTCTCTTCGTCCGGGGAAGTTGGGGGCCGGCCGCGACGTCGTGAACTGATGGTGGCGACCCGCAGTGTTTATCAAGCTCACGGCGATGATGTGGGCGTGCGCAGGAGCCTGGCCCAAGCCCTGGGGAAGGAAATCCGTCACGCCGGCGTGACGGGCCAAGACGCTCGGTTTGATGGGTTGCTGGATGAGCTGAGGGACTTGTCGGAACGTCACGACCGTGATATGAACGTGCGCAGGCTCGTGGCCCGAGCCCTGAGGATTGGAATCGAGCACGCCGACGTGAGGGGCCAAGACGCTCGGCGTGATGAGATGCTGGATGAGCTAAGGGGCTTGCCTGAACTGGACGACGACGATGGCGTGCTGCGAGGGTATCTCGCGCTGGCGCTGGAGCAATTGCGCGACCACGCTATCAGCCAAAAGGAGACGGCCCGGGGCGAGGCATTGTCAGATGAGCTGCGCAGCTTGGAGCAGACCTATGGTGATGACGACATCGTTCGTTGGCGATGACGTCATCGTTCGGTAGAGGCCCACAAGAGGCGCCTGCCTGATACATCTTGCCGCGACGAGGCGTGGCGTGCCCACCGACAGGAGTAGAAGTTACCCCCCTTCATCCAGCGCGCGGGCGCAGATGTGGATTATTTTGTCTTTGATCACGTCGATGTCGTCGACGATGCGCATGCCGGCGGCGCGTTTGTGGCCGCCGCCGCCGAACTGTTGGGCTATGGCCGCTACGTCCACGGCGTCGCGGCTGCGGAGGGATACGCGGATGTTCTCGGCGTTTTCCACGAGCATGATGGCGGTCTCGACCGTGCCGATCTGCAGGGCGGAGTTGATGAGGTTTTCCGTCTCGTCGGCGCGGGCTTCGGTGTTGGCGAAGTCCTCCCGGCGAATCGTCATCACAGCCAGCCGGCCATCGCTGTGCAGCTCCAGGTCGTCCAGCACGTGAGCTAGCAACTTCAGGCGGTTGATCCGGGCGTTCTGGTACATGCGTCGGTAGAGCTTGTCGGTGCGGACGCCGGCATCGAGCCATCCGGCGGCGAGGCGGAGGGACCGCCCGTCCGTGTTGGCGTACTGCAGCCAGCCGGTGTCGCTGACCACTGCCGCCATGAGCGCCTCAGCCGAGCGGGCGTCCACGGGCCAGCCGAGCGCCACCAGCAGCTCGCCCACCATCACGCCGGCCGCTGCCGCTGTGGGGTCCACCCACTGGGTGGGCGACAGCACGCCAACCGTTGCGTGGTGATCGATGACGAGTACCTTCTCCGGCCGGGCGGCCAGGTGCGGGGCGATGTCTTCCATCTGCGACTGGGAGGCGGTGTCCAGCACGACGATGAGGTCCGCCTGATCGGCCAGCTTGGCCATTCGGGATAGGCCCGCGGGCTTTTCGTCCGGGAAGAGAAACTCGTACTGGCTGGGCACGTCCTCGTGCAGCAGCGCGTAGGCTGTCTTGCCGGCTGCCTGGGCGGCGCGGCAGAGGGCGACCATCGCGCCAAGCCCGTCGCCGTCCGGGCGGGCGTGGGTCACCGCCAGCAGCGTCTTGCATGAGGCGAGTTTATCTACAGCGGCCCGGAAGGCCTTACTTACAGATTTCTCTGACACGTTGGACATCCTTTGTTATCTGGGCGGACAAGGCCGCCTCGTCGTCGAATTTCCGCTGCGAGCGAAGTTGTGCGACGAATCGGAGCGTTATGAATTTATCGTAGAAATTCTCGTCCGCGTCCAACAGGTGAGCCTCGATGGCTTGCGTGGCGTCGGGGAATGTCGGTGGCTGGCCTATGGAGATCGCCGCGGCGAAGGTGCGCCCATCGACATCCGCCCAGCCGGCGTATATGCCGTCGGCCGGGATTATCTGCTGTGGCGGGGCGATGTTGGCCGTCGGGAAGCCCAGCAGCCGCCCGCGTCCGTGGCCTGGCACTACCGGGCCTGACAGCGCGAAGGGACGCGTCAGGCACTTCGCTGCCTCCGCCACGTTGCCCTCGGCCACCAGGCGCCGAATGAGCGTGCTGCAGACCGCCACCTCGCCTTCGGCCAACTCGATGGTGACCGCTTCGATCACGTGCACCTCAAAGCCCAGTTGCTCGCCGGCGGCTCGTAGAGTGTCGATGTTGCCCGCTCGCTCGCGTCCGAAGAAGAAATTCCACCCCTCCACCATGTGCAGCGGCGCGACGTACTTGACGACCATGCTCTGGATAAACTCGTCGGGCTCCATGGCGAACAATTGCATGTTTGCCTTGACGAACACCACCCAGTCGGCCCCGGCCTGTTGCAGCAGAGCGGCTTTGACGTCCGGCGGGGTCAGCCGCTTGGGCGGGTCGGCCGGGCGGACGACAAGGTCCGGGGGCGGCTCGAAGGTCATCGCCACGACCGGCAGGCCGTCGGGCTCGGCGAGTTTGCGTGCCTCGGCGATGATACGCTGATGCCCGACGTGCACGCCGTCGAAGTTGCCGATAGTGAGCACCCCACGCTGAGCGCCCGCGGGCAGATTCTCCAGGCCATGTATTACGCCGCCGTCCATCGCCAGAGTGTAGCAGTGCCCGACGGCAAATGCTAAATGCTAAATGGCAAATGCTAAACGAGGCACACCTGAACCGTGCCGCCGAACGATTCGTGCACGCAGCGATGCATTCCGGTAGAATGCTCAGCGACCACAGGCACGAAGGGAGCCCGGCCATGGCCACTGACCCGACAACTATCACGAAGCTCGACGAACTGCTCGCCGCGATTCAAGCTTTCGACGACCCCCGTCGCGCCGGCAGCGAATGGAAGCAGACACACAAGCTGCTGCAGACGACCGACCTGGCGTCGGCGGGTGTGGGGCACGTCGTCGGCATGCGGGACGTAGCCAAGCTAGCGGAACTCGTCGACCAACTTCGCAATGCTCCGGAAGCTTGCGAAGCTGCCCCCGCCGCCCCCCCGGCCGACGTCCCTGACGAGGCGACCTGCAAGCGAGCGCTGCGGGTGTTCCGCAAGCGGCTGTCGCTGACCGTGCTGGACGAGGAATCCACGCTGGGGCGTAGCCCGCTAACCAAGGGCGCCGCCGCCGGGGCCGCCTCCATGACCGCGCCGGCCGAATACCCCCACGAGGTCTGGCAGGAACTGGTCCGACAGGGCAAGCTGCGTTACATCGGCCATGGCTTCTACGAATTGGCGAAGTAGCGGCGGGCGCGCGGGAGTGGGTGTTCTACAAAAAGCTCTGGCGGCGTCATGATGAGGGAGCATGACGCCGCCAGGGTGAGAGAAGGAGCTACTTGGAATGGATGCGTTTACATCATCCCTTCATCTCGCCGCCATCCCAGGTAAGGCATTCTACTGTTGCTGCTGCCGATCGGCAAGACAATTCTCTCTGAAAAACAAATAATATTTGGGCGAATCGTGTTAATACTGAGATAATAATATTACCGTCTTCTGAACTTGTCGCAAGTTCCTTGCACGGCTCGACTTATTCGGCGGGCTGCTCCCCCGCCGGCTCGCCCGCTGGTATGGACACACCGTTCATCGCGTCCTCCATCAGCTCGGGGAAGATGACGAACTCGTCCGGCAGCGACAGCCCGCCGGCGATCAGGCCGTCGATAATTCTGTCCGCGATGCGCTGGCTGCCGCTGGTGCCCAGGGCGTGGCCGATGCCCGCCCCCAGGGCACTCTCGGCCCAGCCCCGCACGAAGCCGCGAGAAATAGCATTTACCAGGTGGCGGGCGATGTCCCGGAAATACTCGTCCTGACTGTCGTTCATGTGGCTGGCGTCGCCGGTTTCGATGCTGGTCGCCAGATTATCAAGCACGTTGGCGGCGGCCTCGTAGGCCTTGGCCAGTTCCACGAAATACGCATGCAACGGGTTGATCAACATGCCCGCCGGTGAGCCCATCATCCCCATTGCAGCTTCCCCCAGAGCGGCGAAATTGTTGGCTGCCTCCCTGCTGCGGCTGCTTCGGCCCGCGCCCTTGGCCGCTGCGCCCGACGTGGGCTCGACGAATATACCCACCACGTCGCCGGTCGGCCGGACGGCCCACACCGACCCCGGCGCATCGTCACTGGCCAGCAGCACGCCACCCTCGGCGAGCACTGCCTTTTGCATGGCGTCGTCCAGGCTGGCGGGCAGCGAATCGTCGGCCTGGCCGACCACGCGCACGCTATCGCCGGCGTCCAGCAGGTGCTGGTTTACACTCACGCCACCCAGCAGGCGGGCCTCTACCGCACAGGTCGCCAGCCCCCAGAGCATTCGCTGTTTGCGCGTTGAGCCGGGCGCGGGTGCGAAGGCTTCGGCGAGCGTATCCAGCCGGGCGGCGAAATATCGCTCACCTTCCACTTTCTGCAGTTGGGCGGTCTCGACGAACACGGCTGGCCCCTGCCAGGCGAGCTTCAGCTCAGTAGGCACGGCGAGGGTCTTGAGGAAGAACATGCTGTTCAGCACTCGAGTGGTCCGCGTGGAGATGCCTCGGGTGGGCGGGAGCTTGTCGATCTCGCCGTCGGCCAGTTGCCGGAGCTGATAGGCGGCGATGGCTTCGTCCACCATTCGACTCTCGACGACCCGCACCGGCGCGAAGGCCATGCCCACGTATATGCGGTGGACGGCGATCAGCTCGTAAGGATCGTAGCCTTCACCAACGTACTGTAGGACTCGCGAAAAAGTCATCGATCTCGTCCGGCCGTCCGGATCGTTGAACTGGATTACCAGGCGGAGGAATTCGCTGCCGGTGGGCGCCGGCGCGGGGGCGGGCGCGCCGCCACCGAATCCTCCGAAGCCGCCGAATCCACCAGCGGGCGCGGCGTCCGGCTCGGCCTCGTCATCTTTGGCCGGCCCGCCGGCGGGGGCGAACAATTCGCCCGCCACGCTCAACGGGCCTGCGGTAAGCTGCGGCTTCCAACGGGCGATTAGCTCGGGCTGCTCGACATCTTCCATGTCCCCGCTTGCCGGGAAGTAGGATATCTGCAGGTCGTAGCCCAGGATGTCCCGACACGGGCCAGACCACTGGAGAACGACCTGGGCTTCCTGGTCGGCCTGGACGGCCTCAAGGCGCAGGCTGAAGGTGACCGGCTTGGCAACGAATGGCGCGGTGGGGCTTGCTGGGCGAGGCCGGTCTGGGAAGACGGCGTCCATGTCCGTCCACGCTTCCCCATCGAGCTGCACCTGCACCCATACCCAGTTGGTGTCCGTCCAGGTCGGAGGGGTGTCGTCGGCATCCGGCGTGCCGGCCAGCAGGTCCGCCCGGTCGCTGGCGGCTAGCTGCTGCTCGATGGTGGCGGCCGCTGAGGTGATCTCGTCGATCAGGGCCTGGAGCTGTTCGTCGGTCGGGCCGGGGGTTGGCGGATCGTCTTGGGGGGCTTCCGTTGCAAGCAGAGCCTGCAACTGGGCCATGGCCGGCAGCTCGCGATTGGGCCCAGCGCCCTGGTATGGCTGGGCGTCCTCGGGCCAATCGCTCTTGGCCAGCCGGGCCTGATAACCCATCTGTGTGAGCAGGGCTGCCAGCAGTTCGGACTTGTCCGTGGCGTTGGCCACGCGCGTGCGTAGGACGGCCGCCGGGCCGGAGTAGGCGCCGCTGTAGTTGAGGAGCATTACTTCGTCGCTGACGAATCGCAGGGCCTCGGCGGGGGTTTTGAGGTTCTCCGCCGCCTCGGCGACTGTCAGGCCTGGCCATTCGAGCTCGGCTCGCAGGTCCGTCAGTGCCGCTACTATCTCTTCGGGCGCGGGCGGCTCGGCGGCGGCTGGGCCGGCGGCGATAAGGCACAAGATAAGCGCCACGGCGATTGTACGCGGCTGGGCGTGAGGGCGATTTGGGTCCGACGTGGTCTTCATGGCAGAGGTCTCCTGCGGGCTGGCAGCCAGCTTTCTCAATTCTACCCCTCAGTGCCCGCTCTCACCACAAATTCAGCGCCGCAAGAACTGCCGGGCCCCGGGGGCGCTCATCTTGCCGATCCTCGCCACCTGGGTTATCCTTGCAGGCCATGAGCGATTGTCCCAGGTCTGCCAGCGCATCCCGAGGCCGTCTGCCCTGTCAACTAACGGCTGGACGGGCCCGCACGTAGGGTGAATACCCTATTCTTTTTTCTATGTTTTTTATAGTGTTGGCGGATATTGTGTTTGACAGGGGTTGGCGGGAGGATACCATTAGCGTAGCTCGGGTATTGTTGGTCCTGATGGAGAGGGGCCAAGCGGCCGAGGGCGAGTGATGAGTTTGGGGCGCGGGCTCGCCGACGAGGATGTGGGAACGGATTCAATTCTTAACGGATTCAATTCTTAACAGATTCAATTCGTACGGTTTCAATTCTTTGAAAGGACAGGAGCAGGTGGTGGCCGTAACGTGGTCACGAGAGAGAAAACGAACGGAGAACACAAAATGAGAGTGCGAGCATTGATGTTAGCGTTTGTTCTTATCTGTACAGCTAGTACGCAGGCGGCGGTGTTCCCCTTGACTGTGAGTCCGGCGGACTTCAACGCATTGGGGACCTGGCAGCCGGTCGCCGGTTGGCCTGTAGCGACGACGATGATGGCTGGCTTGGACCTTGCCGCGGACGTAACGCACCAAGTGTTCCAGGACAGCGCCACAGGCGGGTACGCCTACCTTTACCAAGTGGAGAACACGGGCCTGGACCAAAGTTGGCACATTATCGAAGTGCTAAGCCTGACGGACTTCACTGGGGCCGACGAGAACACGACGCTCGGTTACCTCACGGCGGGCGAGCCGGCTCCGTTCCAGGCCGGCGGCACGGTTTCCCCCATCGGCGCCTCGGTAAACACGTTGTCCGGGCCGACGATTTCCTTCGGGTTCATGGGCTTTTTCGATCCGATCGAAGTCGGCGAAGTATCTGAGGTGCTTTACATTCTCAGCGACCTTGGCCCGACAATGATAACGGGCAACGTTATCGACGGCAGCATTGCCGACGGCTCGGTGGTAGGCCCGGTTCCCGAGCCTGCGACGATGAGCCTGCTGGCGATTGGCGCCTTGGCGATGCTCAGGCGCAAGCGGAAGTAGCCGCAGGAATACACAACCAGTTACACCTTTTGCCGACGGCCAGGGGCTTGTCCCCGGGCCGTCGGTGTGTCTATTGGGTGCTGCCGGCGGGCAGATGGGCCGGTAGGCAGGTATCCACCACGCAGAATAGGGAGGCCCTCCGAGCTACGAAGTCTTCCGGCGACGTTTCTTGGCCTTCTTGGCCGTCAGCGGCGCGGTGTACTGCTCGTAAAGCTCAAACAAGTAGCTCAGCCGCTCCATCTCTGTATTGAACTTCCGCCGACCGTAGGCCCCATCCACAGCCGCATCCAGCTTCCCATGCGCAGCCACCAGCTCCGGCGGCATAGTCAGCGGATCGTAAAGGTCAGCCAGCGACGAATCCGGGTACAATCCCCGAGCATCCAACACCCCCTGCCCGCACTGCTCCACCTTCGCCCGAGCATTGTTAGACACATCCTTGGGCCAGGGGTAGTTGTTGTAAACGATGTCCTTGGAATAGCGGAAGTCGCTCTTCAATCTCCCACAGACCGTCCGCACCCACGCCATGTGCATCGACGAACTCAACATGCCGAAGTGATACAGCGTCGCATCGGGAATGGCGAGACAGCTGTCCCCAACAATTGAGTCCTTCGTGAAGAAACCAAATGGAATGTACTGACGGTTTTCCGACGAATGGCGAGGTATGAGCAGGTAGTCCGAATCTGGCAGCATCTCCACATGAAACAGCGTGGGCGTACTTGCGAGTTTTTGCGTCGGCGCGCTCTTGCTCGCCAGTCGAAACTCCCTGACGGCAGCAACGCGTTCCAGCACAAGCGGCATGCGGCGCAAATCTTCCGGTCTTGCGTGCTTCAGGAACAGGACCCATCGCTTGGTCCCATAGAGGAACTGAGTTGCTCCTATCCATGGGCAGAGAAAGTCAACCGCCTTTGGTTCCTTTGCCAAGAAGGCAGCCTTGGCTTCATTGTCGAACAGATAATTCCCGCCATCAATGGGTTTGTTGCCAATCCCCATGCCAGGAACGCTACAGAGAGGAGTCCCTCTCTTCGTGACCAAGACCTCCGGGCCGTCTATCAGATACGGGGTTATATTGGCTGCATCCTGTTGGTGGGGTTCACCTCTAATGTCCTGATATTCGTAGATAGTCTTGGTGGTCGGGACAACATTGGCAAAGCCGATTATCACGCAATGCACGGCCGCATTTCCACGCGCCTCGTTCCGCCATTGAAAGGTACGATGGGCAAAATGAATGTGGAGCTTGTAATGACCGAAGAGCTCGCCCCAAAGGATACCCACCTGTTCGCCTTGGGCTATCGAGTTGGTCGAGACGAATGCGACTTTAATTTCTGTCCCCTGGACGTACTGCGCTGCTTTGATGTACCACCCCGTGACGTAGTCCATCGCCCCGTAGCCGCGCATGCCTCGGAAGAGGGTCTTGATCTCTGCCTTCTGCTCGGCGTTCTGCACCCGCGCGCCGCCAAATGGCGGGTTGCCGAGGATGTAGTTGATTTGGCCTGGCGGGACGAAATCTTGCCAGTTTGTCGTCAGTGCATTGGCGTGGAGTATGTGCGGCGACTTTTCCAGTGGGATGCGAGCAAAGTTTCGACCGAACGTTATGGACAGCTGTTCGTTGGCCTGGTGGTCGGTTAGCCACAGTGCGGTCTCGGCTATCTTGGCGGGGAACTCCTCGATCTCGATGCCGAACATCTGGTCGACGTTTACGCGTGACAGCAGGTCGACGCGGAAAGCCTGCTGCGTTTCCCGCTTGCCCATGTGCAGGTCTGTGAGGATCTCAAGTTCCAGCCTTCGCAGCTCGCGGTATGTGATGACCAGGAAGTTGCCGCATCCGCAGGCTGGGTCGAAGAATCGCATGTTGGCCAGCTTGGTGTGAAAGTCTTCCAGCCGTTTCTTGCGACCCCTGCCCTTCAGTGCAAGCAGGTGTGCGAGCTCCGCCTCCAACTCGTCCAGAAAGAGAGGTCGGATGAGTTTGAGGATGTTCTTCTCGCTGGTGTAATGCGCGCCGAGGTTACGACGGCGATCATCGTCCATGACGGACTGGAACATCGAGCCGAATATGGCCGGGCTGATCTGTGACCAGTCGAAGCGTGAGCATTCCAGGACTGCTGCTCGCATGCTTGCATTGAAGCTGGCTATGGGAAGCGTTTCTTCGAACAGCCCACCGTTGACGTAGGGGAAGGCTTGGAGATCCTCGTCGAGGTTGGCGTTGCGCCCGTCTACGTCCGTGTCCAGCACCTGGAATATGTGAGCAATGTGGCTGCCCAGGTTCGAGCCGTCCTCGCCAGTTCTTTCGCGAATGTACTGGCCGAAAACGCCGGGGTCGAATATGCCGGTGTCGTCGGCGAAGAAGCAGAAGAGCAGGCGCACGAGGAATTGTTCGAGGCTGTGTCCACCGTAGCCGCTTTCGAGTAAGGCATCGTGGAGCTTGCCCATCTTCTCGGCGGCGACGATGTTAGCGGCGTCTTCGACCTCGAAGGTCTGCTTGGTATAGCCGGCTATGAAGCCGAAGTGCTCGATGTTCTTGTGGAGATCCTCAATGGCGAATTCGGTGGTCTCGTCCTCTTCGAGATCGTAGAGTCGCAGCCTTGCGAAATCCGAGACGAGGATGTAGCGGGGCAGTTCGTGGGCCTTTAGGCCAAGGGTGTAATCGAGCGCTTGTCGATAGGCGCTGGTGAGGTCTTTGCCTCGGGACTTGTGCTCGACAAGCAGCATGCCCTTCCAGAGCAGGTCGATGCGGCCCAAGGTCTGCTTGAGCGTCTTTACGGGCTCTTCGAACGTGGCGATTCGTTTGCGAGGTATGCCGAAAACATTGAAGAACGCATCCCAGAAGCTCTTGGCTTCGGCGCTCTCGCTCGACTCGTCTTTCCATTCGCGCGTGAAGGCGATAGCACGTTCGCGGATTTCGTTCCAACTGAGTGGCATGGTCCGGTCCTTCCGTGTGGCCGGGTGGGGGGCATAACGCCCCGCCCCTTTTCCATTGCCAGAGGGTAGCTGGCGGGGGCGGCGGTGTCAATCGGTGGCAAGGCTGGCAAGCTGCGGAGAACGGGCAACGGCGCCAGCTCGCAGAAACAACGTCGCTGGCGCTGCTGGCCGGGATGTACGTGATTTCTGCGCGCTGACGCGGTCGCATATGGCTGGGATGGGGCATTTCGGGGCGGTTTCGCGCGATTACGCGATTTTGCGACGGCGTGAGCTCGCGAAATTGACGTACATCGTGGCGGGCTCCGGCCGGCAGCTACGGGCAGCTGTGGACGGCCACGGGCGGCTGTGGGCACGTGCGGCAAGGGGCGGGCAGCTACGGCAAGGAGGCCAGGAGAGTTTTTACGAGGTCGATGGGCAGCCCAACGACGTTGGAGAAGCTGCCGTCGATGGACTCGACGTATCGGTCGGCGGTTTCCTGTATGGCATAGGCGCCGGCCTTGCCGATCCACTCGCCGCTGTCGACGTAATCGGTGATCTCCTCGTCGCTCATTTGCCGCATTGTGATGTCCGTAACATCGCTTGCTATAAGGCGTTGTCCGTCGGGGGCGCAGATGGCGACGCCGGTGATGACCCGATGGGCCGAGCCCGAAAGCTTGGTGAGCATGGCTCGGGCAGCCTGGGGGGTGGGCGCTTTGCCGAGCACTTCGCCATTCAGCTCGCATATCGTGTCGGCTGCGAGGATCACGTCGTCGGGCCTGCCGTCGGCCACGGCGCGGGCTTTGTAGTAGGCCAGTGCTTCGGCGTGCTCGCAAGCCGTTAGATCGTGGTGACTTACGTCGGGCTCGTCGACCGTCGGTGGCACGAGGGTATACTCCAGGCCGGCCTCATCCAAGAGGGCTCGGCGTCGCGGCGACGAGGAGGCCAACACCAGTTGAGTTTGTTTTCCCTTATACCGCATCATAAATCTCCCACCTATCGATACATACGCGGAGCAGCGAGATATGTTCGCCGCCGGTGAAAAAAACCGGCCGCCGTCGCGCCCAAGACGCCCCCATTGTAGTAGACCCAAGCGACGAAGGCAACGTCATTAGTCGACAAATCTTGCGGCTGGGCCGGGCCGGTCGCAGAAAATTGTGCCATCGCCTGTGGCCATTGGGTTTTGCACCTAGACGAACTTTGGATATTATGTTATAGTAGGGCTACGAGCCCAGGCTTTACCCCGTGAGTCTAGTGCGGGTGAACGCAGTTTTTTGTATCCGGAGGTGGCTGCCATGAAGGAGGCGGCGATAAAGCAGTGTCTCAAGGAATTGGCTGATGCTCTGTCCAGCTATGATGGTGGGGCAGGCAAGGGCGATTCCATGGGAATATACGAGTCGGGGGCGGGCGACGCCCCTGTGGTCGACGACTATCTTGCCCAGCTCCGTTTGCGCGTAAAGTACTTGGTCTTTGACCTGGAAGCAACGCGGCGCGAGAACCGTTACCTCCGGCAAATGCTGGACGTACACCGCCGACGCAAGCAGGACAAAGACGAAGAGAAGGACGGCCGAACCGACTGGTAACCGTCGGAGGGCGGACATTTGGGCAGGACGTGTCTTCGACAGACAGGGCGCGGTGTTTGAGGAACGCCGCGCCCCGTTTGCGTATGCACCCGCTCAGCCCACCGGCAGCCCACCAGGCAGCCCACCGGCAGTCCGACACCAGTCCGGCCGCCGATCTCGCCAACTCCCCCCGCCGGGGCGTCCTTCGCACCCTCGAATTCGCACCCCTTTTCCTCCTTGCCGCACGTGCCCGCCCCTTGCCGCACGTGCCCACAGCCGCCCATGGCCGTCCACGGCTGCCCGTAGCTGCCGGCCGGAGCCCGCCACGATGTACATCAATTTTGCGAGCTCACGCCGTCGCAAAATCGCGTAATAGCGCGAAACTGCCCCGAAATGCCCCATCCCGGCCATATGCAACGGCGCCAGCGCGCAGAGACCACGAACATCCCGGCCAGCCTCAGCGACGTTGATCCTGCGCAGAATTGCCGTCCCATCCAGCGACGTCCCTTCTGCGCGCAATCGACGTACTACGTTGTGCGCGCAGGACCCACGCGCCGGCGACACCAGCTGTGCGCAGTTTTCACGTCGCGCGACGTGATCTCTGCGCGCCGGCTATGTCGCCGCCACATCGCCTGCGCGCGCCGGCCACGTCGCTGACTTGCCACAGCTTGCCATAGCTGCCCACAGCCGTCCACGGCCGCCCGTAGCTGCCCGCCTGAGCCCAAAACCGGCACGTGATTTCTGCGCGCTGGCGACGTCATACATCGCAGCCCCCAAAAGTGGGAGAAATTCAGAAACGTCATTTGCGCGCAAAACGACGCCCGCCGGAAACGCCATCCGCGCTGATTCTGTAACGTGATTTCTGCTCGCCCACGCCGTCACGCGCCCTACCAGACTGCGACGTCATCGTCGTCTATTTCCACTTCTTCCGCAGGACGGCCACGCCGCCAAGGGCCAGCAGACTCAGCGTGGCTGGCTCGGGGACAGGCTCTACGAAGACCCCTATGCTCAGATCGTCGTTCGCGGATCCCCCCCCAGAACCGTTGACGCCGGAGTCGTGGTCAAGGACCAGGCCGATGGTCTGCCCGGCCAACACCGTGATCTGCGATGCAGTCGTGCCGCCGTTTAGGGTCATGTCTATGGGGTTGCTTACGTTAGAGGACGAGATTCTCAACTCCCAGTATGAGTAATGCCACGGCGATTGGATAGATCGGCTAATCGTCACCGTCATGACCTGATAATGGTCTAGGCCACTGTCTATGGTGAGCAAAGCGGCGAGATCAGATGTCGCACTGCCGCTGCCGGTCCCAGGCGCCAGGTAGCTCTGAGTCTCGAAGTAATGCACGGATTCAATGGACACCCCCTGATCATTCACGTCGCCGAAGATAGTGTTGTCGACCTTCGTCCGCTGCCCATATTGCCCTGTATCACCTACCTGAGCGGTGGCGGCGGCGAAGATAACGCTCGGGTACGAGCCCGTCTGCGTATCGTTTCTATTATTCGAAGGCATGCCCAGCCAGGCGGCAGAGGAGCTTACGGATACCGTTGCATCGAAGGCGAGCGAAATCGGTGTTGCTTGAACAGGCTCCGCAACAATGTGCACAACGCAAGATGTCGTCACGATACAAACAAGTATTATCCTATGCATGAGTTGTTTCCTTCGGTCTCGACATCTACCGATTGGCCAGCGAGTAGAAGATGGCTGTTGCCATCTGCATACGACGTTTTTATGTCTTCAGTTTTCGCCGAGCCAGCGACATTGCCGCGCCCAGGGCCAGCAGCGACAGCGTAGCCGGTTCGGGGATCGCTTGGGTGGATAAGAACACACCATCCTCGCCATAGAAGACGATGGTGTCATCTCGGCGTACGACATTTCGAACGTAACCCCAATCTGGCCTGCCAAATCGAGTTACCTGCTGGGAGTCGAGGTCAATCTGAAAAAGCCCTTCCGACGCTATTGAACTGATTGTCACATACAATACATGTTCGTCGCTACTGTAGTAACAGTTCTGCATCTGTTCATTGGGTTGCAAGTTGAGGGGATAGGATGTGTCGTTCACATCGTAAATGATTCCATCCGGGTCCAGCGTGCCCACGTAAAACTGATGCTCATGCGAGGCGTCCAGATAACCGTACGCAAACAAGTCATCGTTGGTCATGCTAAGCCAATGTGGATTGCCTGGGTAGGTAGCAAAGCCAGGAAACACTCCATCCGTGAAATCCCGAACGAGATTCAAGTTGTGGTCCCAGAGACTGACGCCGCCAGGATGGTGTGCCATGAGATAATTGTTGCTCCCAACGATCCTTGACGTCGCTGGTCTAATAGGGGCTGTGATGATACCAGTTTCCACATTGTATGATCGTAGTCCCTGATTATCGGCCCAGAGGGCCATGAAAAGCGTGTGCGTACTATAATCGTACCAGTCGGACATGCCACTGAAGCCCGGCATCTCGGTTATCGTGTAGCTCCCCGTTGAGACGTCCACGACAGCAACAAACTCCTCCCACGCAAGTGCAATCTTGCCTATCGCCTGGTCGTGATAAAGACTGCGAGGCCCATATCCCAGGGGATGATAGCCACCGGACTCACTCACGGTCGTAATTATGTCCGTGCCACCGGTACGAACGTTCAGGCGAACAATCTGCCCTGAACTGTCAGCCGCCCATATTGTGTCCGATGCGGCGTCGTAATCCGCAGCATAGACATTATCAAAAGGCAGTGCCGCTGCTGAACCGGTCCAGTACCTGTCGAAGGTCTGGACCACAGGCTTGGCTTGCAAGTGTGTTCCTAAGAAAAGAACGATGGTTGCTGCAATGGGAATTGACTTTTGAGAGGCAAACATGACGGTAACCCTCATCTGTCTTCTGGATAATCTCATGCCCACGACCAACGCGGGCCGTTGCTATGATAGTACAGCCTATTTGGGAATTGGCAAGCTTTTTGTGGATTTAGTCTGTAGCCTGTAGGGGTATCCCTGCGGCCGCGGAACGAAAGTGCATGGTGTCCGGGCCCGCGCGCAATCCGCCGCGCAGCGTTAGGGCTGCGATTCTGCCCCTTGCCTCGGCCACTGGCGTGGGTACACTGAAAGAGGCCGTGGCCATCACCACGGGGATGCGTAAATATGCTGGCTGAGGCTGACAACCTGGTCTGTTTCCTGGCTCTCTTGGCCGGTGGCCTGTTGGGTGTATGGATTCTCCGTATAATGAAGGGACGAAAATAGGGGCTCGGCCTGTCGGCAGGCAGGTGTCGTCCGGCCAGCTAAGGAACATGCTCATGTTGACCAAGTGCACTGAATGTGATCAGGACGTGTCGGACTCGGCTGAGGTCTGTCCGCATTGTGGCTATCGACTGCTGGGCCGGGAGAATCTTGTCCGCTGCAAGCGATGCGGCGTGGAGGTCATTCCCGAGGCGAATCCGCACAATGTGATGATCCGTTGCTGCCCCCTCTGCCACAAGCCGGTCACCGGCCGGCTCGCCAGCAGGCTTCTGACGATCTTCGTCCTCGTAGTCGCCGCGATCATCGCGTTCGTCGTCGTGAGGGCAGTCTTCAAGATCGGCCTTCCCCTGTGGGTAGCTCCCTGACGGGGCGTTGGGCGTCCCCGTGGCTGGGCGGCGAAAAGCCGCAGCCGATTGCACGGCGGGTGCCCCTGCTACAGGGGGGCAATGTTTCTCTCATGTCCATCATGCTCCTAGGCCGATAGTGGCTGGACCCCCAAGATGTGGGGGGTGCAAGCTGGCGACACCGCACGATATGGGAAGCCATGAAGCAGCAAGCACTTACGGCAGGTCTGGCCGAGTAGCGGCCCTAATGGCCTGAAAAGCCGCTTGCCAGAACGCCCGGTAGGCCGCCTGGCGGGCGGGAAGGCCCGGCTGAGAAAAAAATGAAATCCGCCTAACGAATCGCTTGACGTTCGGCCGATGTTAGGCTATAGATGGAACCGAACATAAACCAAATACTAGCCCCCGCGTGGATTAACTATGGGCGAGTGGATGGATCGGTCGGTTCCGCAGACTGATGTTAGGAAGGAGCCTTACTATGACCAATCACCCATTATGCCAATTTGGCCCCGGCGGCGATTTCGCACGCCCGTGGGCGGGCGCAAGCAGAAAGCCGGCGCAGACAGTTGAGCAGATTCTTGAAGTCCGGGCCGAGCAAGCTGACGCCCAGCGGCGCGACGACCGGGCAGCAGCGGCTGAGGCAGCCGAGCTGGCTGGGGCGGCCAGGTTGATAATCCGTGTGCTGGCGCAGTCGGCTGAGCGGCACGGCTCGGCCCCACTGGCGCCACAGGCCCGCCACGACGCTGCAATGAGGCTGGCTGCCGACCTGGCAGCGGTCGATACGCGAGCCGATGGCGTGCTGAAAAGCCAGTCGGCCAGGATATGCGACGTAGCAATGCCCGCCGCAGATGGCGGACGACTAGCCGTCGGCCAAGCATACATGCTGGCCACGGAATGCGATGAGGAGAACACATATGGCCAAGGCCAGTCAGTCAGCGACGGTTACACCCAGGCAGTTGGAGATACTCCAGCTGATCCGCAACTCGAGGGATCGCAATGGCTATTCCCCGACGATGCAGGAGCTGGGGGACCAGTTGGGGTTAACGAAGGTCACGGTGTTCGAGCACGTCGGCGCGCTCGAAAGAAAAGGCCTGATCATTCGCGGAGCCAAGCACAGGGCTCGCTCTTTACAGGTAGCTGACCACTTCGAGTTCCCCGGCGAGCACTCGCCCGGCCTGCCGCTGGTAGGCCGAATCGCGGCCGGTGCGCCCATCGAAGCCATAGAGAACCCCGAAACGCTCGACATGGAAAGCATGTTCGACCGCGGCGACGGCACGTTCGTACTGCAGGTCAACGGTGACAGCATGCAGGACGAGCACATTTGCGACGGCGACTACGTAGTCTGTCGCAAGTCCGCCACCGCCCGCAACGGCCAGGTGGTAGTAGCCCTAATAGACGACGGCGAAGCGACCTTGAAGACGTTCTACAAAGAAGCAGACCACATCCGCCTACAACCCGCCAACGCCAGCTACGACCCAATCTTCCCAACCCAAATAGAAATCCAAGGGGTAGTGATAGGGGTGATACGGCAGTTGTAATCGCGGCGCAGGAAGGGGATGAACAGCTTGCATCCAGCTGTCGATGACGTATCATCATCGGATAAGTTCAAGGACGGGCACTTGCATGAGCGGCGACGTAAGCGACAGAAAACGACTGATATCCATCAAGCGCGGCAATTTGCGCAACGGCCATATCTACGTCAGCGGCCACCACGACTTCTTCCCCAAGGCATGCTACGGCTCACCGAACAAGAAAGACGGCGTCGGCCGACTGCTCACGCTGGATGTTGACGGCCTGCCCAAGCCCATAGAAACGGACATCGCCACCGGAGGCTCCAACGGCACTCCCCGGAACTTCTTCCGCAACCGCTCTTGGGGGAAGTTCTTCGAGAAACACGAAATCTGCGAGGGCGATGTAATCGCCATCGAACGGACGGGTGAGTTCACGTATCGCGTCTATCCCTTCGAGACCAAGAACGTAAGGGATGCGGCTTCGATACCGGACCACTGGCCCGCCGTAACGGGCCGCAAGCCGACGACCATCGATCTGTTCGCCGGGTGCGGCGGGTTCTCGATAGGGCTGCACAAGGCCGGATTCCAGACGCTCCTGGCCGTCGAATGGGACAGCTCGTGCTGTGCGACCTTTGCCGAGAACATCAGCCCTCGCATTCTCAACTGTGCGATACAGGAAGTCGGCACCTTCCCGGCCTGCGATGTGCTCGTCGGCGGCCCGCCGTGTCAAGGGTTCAGCAATCTCGGCGAGAGAGTACCCGACGACCCGAGAAGACAACTCTGGCGGCACTACCTTCGGGCGGTCGCAGATGCAAAGCCGCTCATCTTCGTGATGGAGAACGTGCCACCCTTGCTGAAGTCGGCCGAGTACCAAGAGATCCTGCGGAAGGCCGAATCGATGGGCTACAACGTCGAGAGCCGAGTACTGAACTCGGCGGATTATGGCGTGCCCCAGCAGCGCAAGCGAGCGTTCGTCATCGGCAGCCGAATAGGCGAGCCCGTATTCCCGGCACCGACTCATCGGAATCCCGATGCGCCTATCACGGCCGAGACCGAATGCTTGCCGCACTGGCTTACGGTACGAGATGCGATCGGCGACCTGCCGCCCGAGCCTACCGAAGAGAACTGGCACATAGGACGGAATCCGACGGAGATGTCTCGGCAGCGTTATCGCTGCGTCCCGCCGGGCGGGAACCGCTGGGACCTGCCACCGGAACTGACGCCTGAATGCTGGAAACGCAAGACCAAGGGCGGCACCGACCTTTTCGGGCGTTTGTGGTGGGATAGGCCTTCCGTAACGATTAGGACCGAGTTCTACAAGCCCGAGAAGGGCAGGTACCTGCACCCGGTGCTACATCGGCCGATTACACATCGAGAGGCCGCTCGCCTGCAGGGCTTCGAAGACGACTTCGAGTTCCTCGGTAAGAGGATCGCAGTCGGCATCCAGATAGGCAACGCCGTTCCGCCGCCGCTGGGCTATCAAGTCGCCCTGGCCGTCAAGAAGGAGCTCGCGCGGTGGCGACGTCGTGAATCGGCAGAGAGTCGACGGCCGATGGAGGTCGCCAGTGGCAGCCGCTAACACGCTATCGCTACTGGTCGCGGAGACGGAGAAACGTCTCGCGGCCTTCAAACAGTCGTACAAGGGCCTCTCGTGGCGTGAGAAGGTTGTCATGCTCACCGAAGTGATGGGCTCCCTCCGCAAGCTGGGGACCAACTCGGATCCGCGGACGGCGGCGATTTCCGGGAGGGAACGGATACGCCTGTACCTTACGGAGCATGTGGGGGTCGTTATCGAGAGCAGGGAACTGGAGGTAGTGTCCGGAATACTGGATTACCCCCGCCGCGTCCGAGAGCTTCGAGTCCAAGACGGCTACAAGGTACTTACCGGCTACAGCAACGATCCCGACGCCGGGCTTGATCTGTCCCCGAGCCAATACCTCCTCCAAGATGCCGAGCCCGATCTGACCGCCGCCAGAAGGTGGAGCATCGCGAATCGCATACGACGAGAGCACAGGGGGGGTAGTCAGGGGCGCATTCTCAGATTCCTGCAGGAGAGCGTCGGGCAGGTCGTCACAAGCGAAGAGCTGCGGTACGTCGCCAAGGCAAGCCAGTTCGGACGCAGGACTCGCGAACTGCGAACGGAGGAAGGCTATGCCATCGCCACCAAGTTCACCGGCAGGCCCGACTTGGCAATGGGGGAATATGTGCTGGAAAGCGCGGAGAGAATCGCCCAGCCTCATGATCGCCAAATCCCCCTCGACGTTCAAAAGGAAGTTTACGAGCGGGACGACAACACGTGCAGGCTCTGCGGCTGGGCGCGTGACAGATGGCGCAAGGACGATCCGCGAATTCTCGAGCTACACCACAAGACGGAGCACGTCGAAGGCGGGCACAATACGGCCGAAAACTTGATAGCCCTTTGCAGCAAGTGCCACGATGACGTCCACGCCGGCCGTCAAGAATTGCCCACCGATTCCTGATCAATTCGGGTCAAGGCCATGGACACACTAAGCACGAAGCAGCGCAGTGGCGTCATGTCACGCATTCACGGCAAGGACACCACGCCGGAGCTTATCGTCAGGCGTCTGGTACATTCCCTCGGTTATCGCTACCGGCTACACGTTCGCAAGCTGCCGGGCTCGCCGGACTTGGTGTTCGCCTCTCGCCGCAAAGTTATCTTTGTTCACGGGTGCTTCTGGCACCGGCACTCGTGCCGAAAAGGCCGCTCGATGCCTACCACCCGCGAGGAATTCTGGCGGACGAAGCTCGAAGCCAACCGGAGGCGAGACAATCGCTCGCGACGTGCCCTCAGAGCCCAAAGCTGGAAGGTACTCGTCATCTGGGAATGCCAGACACGGCCCAAGAAGTATGATCGGCTCCGTGAGCGTATCACCAAGTTCCTTGAGGCGTAGCCCATAGCCCTGCGGAGGCATCCAACTACCCTCCGCCGCCTCACACATAAATCCTCGCTGCCAGCTCGGCGGAAATTATGCTGGCGGGTACCTTTGGATGGCCTAGTTGCACGTTCGGTTTGCCTTGGCCGTGGAAGTCTGAGCCGCCGGTTACTATCAGGTTTAGCTCTCTGGCCAGGTCGAGGTAGTGGCGTGTTTGGCGGTGGGAGCAGTCGCCGTGGTAGGCTTCTATGCCGTCCAGGCCTTGGTCGGCCAGGCTGCCGACGACTGTGGCCAGGTGGGCGTCGTTGTTGTACTTGAGTTGCGGCGGATGGCAAAGGATGGCGACGCCGCCGGCGGCGTGTATGGCGGCGAAGGTTTCCGCCGGTGCCAGGCGGACGCGGTCTATGTAGGCGGGGCAGCCGGTGGCGAGGTAGCGGTCGAACGCGTCCTGCCGCTTTTTCACATGGCCTAGGCGGACGAGCGCTTCTGCGATGTGGTTGCGACTGACGATTTCCGACGTGCCGCCTTGCTCTTGGGCGATGGCGATGACGTCGGCCATTTCCATGGCCAGGCCCAGCTCGTTGAGCTTGGCGACAATCTTCGGGTTACGCTGGCGCCTGCCTGTGGCGAGCGTTTCCAGCAGCTCGTTGATGGCGGGGGCGGCGGGGTCTATGCCCAGGGCGAGGATGTGCATCGATCCGCCGGTGAACTGTGCGGAAACTTCCACGCCCATGGCCAGCCGCATGTCGGGGCAATCGTCGGCGGCGGCGCGGGCCTCGGCCAGGCCGGCTATGGTGTCGTGGTCCGTCACGGCGATGGCAGCCAGCCCGGCCCGGTCGGCGGCGGCGATCAGCTCAGCCGGCGTCAGCGAGCCGTCGGATGCGGTGGTGTGTGCGTGCAGATCGATTAACATTCTTTGGGTCATATTGATATCGCCAGCCGGGTTGCGTTGCCCCGGCGCGGGGGCAGTATACGCCCATGTGGGGGCGGGGGCAAATCTTGGCCTTCGGCGGCCGGCGGCAGGAAGTTCCGCTTGAACAATCTGGGGCTCCCAGCGTAGTATGTGGAGTTGGTAACCGCACCCGCGCGTGGGGGGCGGGATGACGAAACAGTAGACCGATGTTGCAAGGAGCGTGAAATGCCGTTCGAGATTACAGATAAGTGCACCGCTTGCGGTACATGCAAAGAGTCTTGCCCCACCGAAGCGATCGCCGAGGGCGATCCGAAGTTCGTGATTGACGCCGACACGTGCGTCGATTGCGGCGTGTGCGTCGACACGTGCACCGCCGAGGCAATCGTCGAGGTTGAGTAGGGCCGATCATGAGTACGACACAAGCCGCCACTGAGTACTGCTCGGTGGCGGCTTGTGTTTATTGTGCATCCGGACGGATGGGGGGCATGGGCGATAAGGGAATAGCGAGATGATTTCGAATCGCACAAACTGGCTGGCAGGCGCGGCGATGGTGCTGGCGATATCGCTGGCGCTGGCGGGAGCTGCCGACCCGCTGACCGACCAAGCCGCCCAGGCGGCCTACGATAACGGGATGGTGCGTTTCACGGCTGGCAATTACACGATGGCCGCCGCTGCCTTCACCAAGGCTGCCACGAACGCGGGCATGCGACAGTCAGCCAGCCTCGCCCTGGCGCGCGTGCATCTGATGCGGGGCAACGACAACAACGCCGTCACAGCTCTCAACGCCGCCGAGCCGCCCGAGACCGCCCCCCCCCTCGCCCGGGCCGAGTGGAACCTGGCGATGGTCGAGCTGATGGAAAGCGTCGGCGAGTACCCCGACGCGCTGCTCTACGCCACCAAGGCCAACGAGCTCGCCCCCTTGTGGGCGCCCACGCTGCTTGCCCGCGGCCGCGTGTTGGAAACGCTAGGCCGAAACGACGAAGCGACGGCAGTCTACGAGACGATGGACAAAATCATCGCCGCGGCAGACTACCTCACCGAGGCCGACTCGCTGGTGGCGCTGGGTGAGATTATAGGCCGACACGCAACGCTCAAGGGCATCCAGGCCTCGGAGCAGGCGAACAATATCTTCAACAATTACCTGCAGTTGGCCTACCAGGATATCGACGAAAAGTACTGGCCCGCGCACATCGTGGCCGGCAACTTCGCCCTCAGCAAGCATCGCTTCGATACTGCCGAAAGCGAGTTCAACGCGGCTCTGCAGCACAACCGCCAACTGCCGGACGCCTACGCGGGACTGGCCGCCCTGCAGTTGCAGCAGTGGGAGTTCGAGGAGTGTCTCAAGTACGTCAGGCTGGCCCTTGCGACCAACCCCCACCACGCAGACGCCCTGCTTGTCAACGCCGTATGCCTGTTGCAGTGGCGAAAGACCGACCAGGCCCTGCCCGTGCTGGAAAAGATACTGGCGAAGAATCCCAACAATCTGCAGGCCCTGTCGCTGGCCGCGGCTGTGAATATCCGCCTCGGCGCCGACGAGCTCGCCGAGCAGTACGCCGACCGCGTCAGGGAGATCAATCCGCAGTGCGAGCTGCTGCCACTGGCGATAGCCGAATGGCTGTCAGCCGGCAGGCAGTTCGATAAGGCTGAGCAGTACTACCAGGAGGCGGTCGACCTCGCGCCGCATAAGTCCGAGCCGCAAACCGGGCTGGGCGAGCTGTACATGCAGACGGGCCAGGAAGACCTCGCCCGCCAGGCCTTCAAGCGAGCTCACGATATCGACGACTTCCGCGCCGACGTGGTCAACTACCTCAACCTGCTGGCCGAGATGGAAGACTACCTCGTACTTACCACGCCGCACTTCATTGTCAAGGTCGACGGCGAGTACGATGCGGTGCTGCTTGGGCAGGTCGCCGCCGAGGCTGAGCGAATATACGAGGAGGTGTGCGCGGACTTCCAGCACTTCCCGCTGGAAAAAACCGTTATCGAGATATTCCCCACGCACCCGAAGTTTTCCGTGCGCCTCACTGGCAGGGGCTGGCTCGGCACGGTCGGCGCGTGCACGGGGCGAGTGATTGTGCTGGTGGCGCCCAACGAGGGTCGCAGCCTGTTCGGCACGTATAACTGGGCGACGGTGTTGCGTCATGAGTACACCCACACCGTCACGCTGTCGGCTACGAGCAACCGGATACCGCACTGGTTCACCGAGGCGTGCGCGGTCTGGCAGCAGGAGGATCGGCAAAACTTCGAAGCCGTCGGCACGCTGATAGCAGCCACGCGGGAAGATCGACTTTTTCCCGTCGACGAGTTGGACTGGGGCTTCATACGTCCCCGTCGCGGCGGCGATCGGGGCCTGGCCTATGCACAGGCTGAGTGGATGATGGAATACATCATCGAGACGTACGGCTTCGACAAGATAGGCGGCCTGCTGGCGGCCTTCAACGATGGCAAGAGCCAGTCCGAGGCGCTGGGGCAGGTACTATCGGTGACAGAGGCGCAGTTCGATAGTGATTTCGTCACATGGGCCAGGCTGCAGGTAGAGGGCTGGGGCTTTGACGCCCGCCCAATGCCCGCACCGGCTAAGATAGCCAAGATAGCCAAAGGCAAGCCGAATGATGTGGGCATCCAGGCCGACTACGCCGTCGTGCTCCTGCGCAGCGGGGACGTGGCGCAGGCCCAGACCGTCGCCGAGAAGGCCCTCCAACTCGACGAGCGCAACGCCAAAGCACTGAGCGTATTGGCCATCGTCAAGCTGATGGCCGGCGAGCACGTCCAGGCGACCGGCTACGCGCTTCGACTGGAGATGGTCGACCCACAAAACCCGACCGCCGCCCGCGTTCTGGCCGACTGTTACCTGGCTCAAGAGCAGTGGTCACTGGCGATAATGTGGCTGGAGCAGCTCAAGCATCGCCGCCCAATGGACCCGCGAAGCTACGAACAGTTGACGGACATCTACACCAAGCTTGGCCAGCCCGGCAAGGCCCTGCCCAATCTCGTCGAACTGCACCGCAGGACCATGACCGACCAGGAATACGCCCGCCAGATCGCCGAGATATACAGGTCGGCCGGCCTGGAGGAACAAGCCCTCTACTACTATCAGCAAATCACGAACATCAATCCCTATGAGTCCAGCACCTACGAGGCGATGGCAGCTATCCATCGTAACGCGGGCCGGCACGCCGCAGCCGTGTCGGCAGTTCGTATGCTGACGCTGCTCCAGCCGAACTCCGCCGATGCGTGGACGAAGCTGGCAATGGTGCGATTCGTCGGCGCCCGTCAAGCGGGCGATCGGGATGGTCTGCTGCAGGCGAAGACCGAGGCCGAAAAGGCGCTCCAACTGGACCCCGAGGGACAGGCGGGGCGCGTGCTCAAGCGCATCACCGACGAACTTGCAGGCCTCCAAGACGACCCACAGCCCCCAGCCGAACCAACGCCGGCCGAGCAGCCCGAGGCCGGTGAGCCCGAGCAAGATCAGGAGCAACCCACGCCATGACCATTCGCGAGTTTCAGCAATTCATCCGCGACAAGTACTACCCCACCGATTCCGCCCGCGGCACGGCGGGGACGTTCATGTGGTTCATCGAAGAGGTGGGTGAACTGGCCACAGCCCTGCACGGCGATGACCAGGTCAACAAGGCTGAGGAATTCGCCGACGTGCTGGCCTGGCTGTGTACGCTGGCGAATATCAATGACGTGGACCTCACCGAAGCGCTCGAAAAGTACACCGTCCGCGGCGTGGAAGGCACGAAGTAACGCACATCTCCAGGCGCGCCGGCGAGTTGACACCGCCGAGCCGCCCGAGCATACTGACGATCATGCGATTCGTTCTAGACATCATGTACGCCCTGGCACTGACGGCGGCGAGCCCATTCTGGCTGTACCGCATGGCCCGCCACGGGCGATACCGCACGGACAACGCCCAGCGGCTCGCCGGGTCGGTCCCCATCCGCTACGGGCTTCAGCCGATCATTTGGATACACGCCGTCTCCGCCGGCGAGGTCAACGCCGCTCGCACGCTCGTCGATGAACTGCACAGCCAGTTGCCCGACTATCAGGTGGTCATCTCTTCCTCCACGGACACGGGCATGGCGGCCGGCAAGAAACTGTTCGCCCCGGCGCACTGGGTGTTCCGCTGGCCGATGGACTTCTCCCTGGCGGTGAGGCGAGCGATGAAAAGGCTTCGGCCGGACTTGGTGGTGCTGATGGAGGGGGAAGTTTGGCCGAACTTCCTGGCTGAGTGCAATCGGCGCGGAATTCCGGCGGTGATAGTTAACGGGCGCCTGGGCGCGAAGAAAGGCTACCCGCGCTACAAGAAGCTGGGTGCGCTGGCGGCCCGGCTGTTCAACCGCCTGACGGCGTTGGGCGTGCAGACGGAGGAGTACGCCGAAATGTTCCGCTCGCTGGGCGTCAAGCCCGACAAGCTGCACGTGACGGGCATGATGAAGTTCGACACCGCCGTGACAGACGACCACATAGCGGGCCAGGACGAACTGGCCGCCGCGCTCGGCGTGGCTACCGATGAGAAACTCATCGTCGCCGGCGGGACCGGGCCCGGCGAGGAGAAGCTCCTGCTGGACATTTGGCCCGACCTGAAGGCAGCACATCCGCAAGCCCGCCTGGCCATCGTGCCGCGAAAGCCCGAACGCTTCGAAGAAGTCGCCCGCCTGATAACAGCCCAAGGCCACCAGCTCATCCGCCGCACGGACCGGCCCGACGGCTGCAATGACGCAGCCAGCGCCGCCGGCAGCGATGCGGTGATCCTCGGCGACACGATGGGCGAGCTGCGGAAGTTTTACTCGCTGGCCGATTGCGTGTTCGTCGGGCGATCGCTCGTGCCGATGGGCGGCAGCGACATGATAGAGGCCGCCGCTCTATCCAAGGCTACCGCGTTCGGCCCATTCACATTCAACTTCCCCCAGGCAGACGACCTCGCCGCCCACGGCTGCGTCCGCGTGGCCGACGAGGGTCATCTCGCCGAGCAGCTCGATGCATGGCTCGCCGACCCCGCCGCAGCCGAGTCGGCAGGCGCCGCCGCCCGCCAGCACGTCCTCAGCCAGCAGGGCGCCACCCGCCGAAACGTCGAGATGATCTGCCGCGTCCTTCACCGCGTCCCGGCCGTCGTGCCAGGCGACATCGCCACAGACGAAATCGCCGCCGATCGCCCGGATTAGAAAATCCGTCACGCATGTGTGCGGACAATAACAAAGCCCACACACAGCAGTGGATGGGCTTTTGTGTTTTACTGCGGGATGCTGCGCCAACCATTGTGCACTACCGCGCCAACTACAGCGCCAGCTCGATCATCTGGTGTCCGACGAGCTTCGGCAGCGTGAACTCCACTCGACCGTCTTTCTCGACGAACGCCAGCGCCTCGCCGTCCGGCACGCACGTGACGCTCTTGACCTTTTTGCCGTTCCGCACCGACAGCGCCAGATCATGCAGCGGGATGATGTCTTCGATCACGTCGAACGCCCCGCCGCGCCGCTCGGGAATGTAGTGCAGCAGGTGCAGCACGAGTCGCTTCTCCGCCTTCTGTTTATTCAGCGCCGTCACCACCGTAGTCGGCCCGTCGTGGGTTACCAGCGGGTCCGGCAGCAGAATCGCCAGGGCATTCAGCAGCAGCTTCTTGGCCCACAGGGCTGCGTTGTCGGCGTATTGGGCGAACACGGGGTGCATGAAGTATATGCAGCCGTCGCTGGCGACCACGCCGGGGTAGCCCCGCTTGTGGGCCGACGGCGTGTGACGATGGCTACAGAAGTGGTCCCACGTGCGGTTGAAGTACGGCACGTTGGCATGCGTGAGCGTCTTGCTGCCCTTGCGAGGCCTGACCCGCAGGCCCGGCTTGTACATCGCGTGCTCCGTGGCGGGCAGGCCCTTGCCCATCTGGCCGGTGGGCACGAGGAAGTCCGGGCTAAACGGCGCAGGCCCAACGTAATCCACGCCGAGGCAATCCAGCGCGAACGCATCGCCGGCATCATTCAGGCCTGAACAGTAGGAGGCGATCAGCTTGCCGCCATCGGCCACGAATTTTTCCAACTTGGCGGATAAGGCTTCACTCACTGTGATCGCGTCGGGCAGGATCAGCACTTTGTATTTGCTCAGCGAGGATTCGCCGTCGATGAAGTCGAACTGGTGCCCCTCTTCCTGCAGCATTCGCGTCGCGCCCATCGCCGCCCCTGGCACGGCCGGGTGACCGGTATTGAACGCGAACTCCTCCGGCGTGAACACGGCGATATCCACCAACGCCTCAGCCTTGCTGCACCAGGCTTCCTTCTTGGCCACCTCGCGATACACCGAGCCGATCAGCTCGTACGTGTCCGGGCAGATCCGCCCGTCCGGCGGCAGCTGATCGCCGACAGAACACTTGGCGTTGAGGGCGAGCATCTGGAAGCACTCGAACTGGAGCGCAGCGGGGTTCTTGAACGAGTGAAAGTCGCCCCACGACGTGTGGAACTTGCCCGTCATGCCGAGCGACTCCAGCCCCAGGTTGCGGGCGAAGCGTTGCGTGGTCGGGAAGTGCATGTAACCCCAGCCGCCCGATGGCAGGCTCTCCAGCTCCCAGTGGCTGTACGCCTTGGCGCTTGGGCGGGTGTGCGGGCCGACGTGGCCGGCGTTGTAAAATATCGTCGCATCCTTGTCGAACGAGCGGACGAAGGCGGACATCTCCCGCTTCCAATCGTTGATCATGTGCCGGCCCCACACCCAGCGGTCGTTCTCGCAAGACGGGTCGAGCCCCTTCTTGCGCATGCCCGCTACGCAATACTTGCACGAGCAATCGTCCGGCGAAACTATGTCGAAAAACAGCCCGTCGACGGGGAACATGTCGAACACTTCCGCCACGTGCTTCCGCAGGAACTCGCGGTACGGCGTGTTGACGCACATGTCGTTGTAGAAGCCGGGGTGATACGGCTCGGTGCCGTTGAGCTTGCCGGTCGGGTCGATCACCATCCAGTCCGGCTGTTCGCGGTAGCTGTAATTGTCCCACTGCACTGTCAGGTAGATCGGCGCGCGAATGTTGCGCTTGTGGCAGGCTTCGATCTGCTGGGCGAGCAGATTCTTGTTGGCCAGGTGCGGGTGGACGCGCTCGGGGAATTTCTTGGACTCGTAATACGTCCAACCGTGATGGCCTCGGCCGAACACCGTTATCGAGTCGACAGCCGCCTTTACCAGCGTATCGCCGAACTCATCAGGATCGAAGTCCGCGCCGATCCCCTCGATGTGTTCGCTGGTGTGGTAGTCCAGGTGTACCTGGCGGAATCTCAGTTCGTTCTCATGCATGGATGAAGTCCTCTCATACGGCGGGTCTGGCGCCGTGTATTGTCGTGTTCGGCGGCGATTTTCGCCAGGCCGGACCATGGAATTACACCACTTGCCCGGCGGCGTCAATGTGAAGTTGCCCTGCCCCGGCGGCGGACTGGCCAGGCAGGGATGACGAAGCCCGGGAAAAATATTTCTAAAAGTTCTTGAACCTTTCAGCCGATTATGACAAAGTACTTTGTAGCACAAAGTTCAAGAAGCGAATCAGCCCGTTTGGGCGCAAGGATTGCGACGGATCAGCGGCGAGTGCGACGAATCGGCCCGGCATGGGCCAGGCCCCTGGGAGACAAGTTCGATGGACGCACAGAAGGCAACGAAAGAACTGACGGTTATTCGCCAACTGATGGAAAGGCCCATCCGCTTTTCCACAATGAGCGGCCTGGCCGCCATACAAGCCGGAGTATGGACCTTGCTCGGCGTGACGGCCGACCGGTGGATATTCCGGAATAACGATTTCTGGAAACTAACGTTAGTTCTTGGCATGGCCGTGTGGGCAGCCGTGTTTGGGCTGTCATTTCTGGGCGTAGTACTGCTCACGCGCCGGCGAGAGAAGATGCAGAACATGCCCTTCTGGTCGCCGGTCAAACGGCGGATACTCTCGACCATTCTTCCTCCAGCCATCGCCGCGCTCGGCCTTTCGCTGGCGATATACGCGGGAGTATGGGAGGGAGTCGAAAAAGAGATGTATGTGTCGGGTGAGCCGATGGCGGCTTTGGGCCAGTGGTACCTGATACCGGCAATATGGATGTTATTTTACGGGGTGGCGCTCTGGCAGTTAGGGCAGTTCAGCCCGGTGGAGGTGAAGGTGCTCGGGGGTGCCTTTATCGCTGCCGGGCTGGTCACTGCCCTGCTCTGGCAGGGGGAGCCCTATCTGACGATGGGCGTGACGTTCGGCGGCTTTCACATTATCTACGGTATTATCGTGTGGATCAGACACGGCGGGTAGGTTTTCAGCGTGGCCGACAAGCAACAGCACAACCAGATCGACGAGATGATTCATCAGCGCACGCGCCTGGCGATCATGATCGCGCTGGCCGGCATCGACTCACTGGAGTTCGGCGACATCAAGGCCCAGCTCGGCCTGACCGACGGCAATCTATCCACGCACGCGGCCGCCCTCGAGCGAGCGGGGTACATTAAAATTACCAAGTCGTTCAAGGGCAAGAAGCCCCAGACCACCATCGCCATATCGGCCAAGGGCCGAAAGGCGCTGACTAACTACGTTGACTTGCTGCAAGGCATTTTGGACCAAACGAAATAGGCTGCGACAGCAGAAGGAGACTACCGATGCGAGTATGGCGATTGTTTACGATCATGTTGATTTTCGGAGCGGTGAGTGCGGCTTGGCTGTCGCTGGGCGGAGCGATGTCCCTCCGCACGAGCCAACTGGACCGCCAGTTTTCCAAGGAAATGCGGAGCCTGTGGGGCCCCGAGGTGCTCTTGCAAACCTCGCCCCACGTGGCGGCCCGCCAGGACAGCAGCCGCACTGATATCGACGCCGTCGCGCCGTCTTCCAGCACGATCACGGCCGACATCGACCACTCCCACCGATACAAGGGCCTGCTGTGGTTCAGCACCTTCACCGTGACCTTCGACGCCGCCTACGTCTTCGACGCGGTCGACACCGGCGGGGCGGGTGTGTTCATTTTCCCCCTGCCCAAGGACGTGAACGGCTACGACAGTCTGTCGATCGAACTCAACGGCCGGCAGCAGGACATCCCCGCCAACCAGGTCGCCGCCGGAAGACTCATCGTGATGCTGGACCGCACAGCCGACAACACGATAAACGTCCACTACGTCACCAACGGCCAGGACGCCTGGCTGTACAGCCCGTCCGAGGGCGCCCGCGGCGCCCACGCCAACCAATGGCGAGGCGAATATGAAGAAGAGATCACCGTCAGCTCGGGCAAGGAGTTGGTGTCGTTGTCGGACTTCTCGTTGACGGTCACGACGAGCTTCAAGGACATAGACTACCCCCGGGGCACGCGCAGCCCCAACGCGCCCGCAGCCGACAGTAACGGCGGCATGACGGCGGCGTGGCAGTTCGATAGTGCGCTTACCAACCAGGCGATGGGCATCGCCATGCCCCGCCGCGCCAACCCCGGACCCATGGCCGCCCGCATGAGCCTGTTCGCGCCGGTGAGTTTGTTCTTCTTCTTCACCGTGCTGCTGGCGGTGGTGATGCTCAAGAAAATACCCCTCCACCCGATGCACTACCTGTTCATAGCCGCGGGCTTCTTCGCGTTCCACATTCTGCTGGCGTATCTGGTGGACAAAATATCGATCCAAGCGGCGTTCTGGATATGTGCAGCCGTGTCGATGGTGCTGGTCATCAGCTACATGCGCCTGGTAGCGGATATGAAGTTCGCTGTCCGCTACGTGGGGGCGGCCCAACTGGTGTACCTGCTGGGCTTTTCGTATGCGTTCTTCTTCCCTGGCTGGACCGGCCTGACGATCGTCATCGGAGCGGTGATGACGTTGTTCGTGCTGATGCAGGTCACGGGCAGGCTGGACTGGGCTGCTGTTTTCGGCAGGCCGAATGGCCAGGCTTCCTCCCCACCCGAGCCGCCGCCGATCATCCGCGACCGGGACCAGGACATGGAGTAGCCGGGCACACACAGTGAAATTGGAAATCGAGGTGAAATATGTATGACGTGGCAATTATCGGAGCGGGCCCGGCCGGGGCGACGCTGGCCAGGCTGATCGGGCGAGACTATCGCGTGCTGCTGCTGGACAAGCGTAACCTGTCCGCCCCGCCGGGGGACAAGTGGCGGCGAAAATGTTGCGGCGGCCTGGTAGCGCCGGCGGCCCAAAAGGCGCTTGCGGGCATGGGCCTCGGGCTGCCCCGCAGCGTGCTTGTCGGGCCCCAGGTGTTCGCCGTGCGGGCGATGGATTTCGACAACGGCCTGGAGCGATACTACCAGCGACATTATCTCAACGTCGATCGCGGGAAGTTCGATCGGTGGCTGGTGTCGCTGGCGGCCCCGCTAGTCGATCTGCGCGACGGCTGCATGGTTACGGATGTTGAGACCAGGCCCGGCCGGGCGAGTATCCGGTTCACAAAGAACGGCCAGGCCTATTGGGAGCAGGCAAAGATGCTCGTCGCGGCCGACGGGGCGAACTCGCTGGTCCGCCGGCTACTGTCACTCCGTCGGTCCGGTCGGATCGACGAGCCGGACAAGTACATCGCCGTCCAGGAATGGTTCCGCGCCGAGGCCGCGCCGCCGTACTTCGCCGCCATTTTCGACCGAAGCGTGACGGACTTCTATTCGTGGATGATCCCGAAGGGCTCAGCCCTGCTGGTCGGCTCGGCCATCAGGCCAGGCCGCGACGCTCGCCAACGCTTCGAACTGCTCAAGAGCAAGCTCGTCGAGCGCGGCGTGCCGCTGGGCCGCAGCCTGAAGCGCGAAGCAGCTTTCATCTACAGGCCTCGGCGAATGCGCGATATCTGCACGAGCGCGGGCGGCGTGGCATTCGTGGGCGAGGCGGCTGGGTGGATCAGCCCGACCTCTGGCGAAGGCTTCAGCTTTGCCTTTCGCAGCGCAGCCAAACTGGCCGATGCGCTCGGCGCGGGACTGATGGGCTTCGAGCGGCGATACGCCATGCGGTGTTGGCCCTTGAAGTTGGCCATCGCCAATAAGAATCTTCGCAGCGTGGGGACCTTCACCCCCCTGCTGCGCGGCCTGGTCATGCGAGGCGGCCTCAACGCCGTGCCGGTTGCTTCCGGCCAGGCGGGCCCGCCACTGCGCCATTCTTGGAAAAGGCCAATTTCACCTTGACGACCATCGGGGTTTGAATAACAATGCCAATCCCAACTTTGGGCTTTCACCGCATGCAACCTGTACATTGGAGATCCGCTGATGGCTAAGGTACCGTCCGACATTGATATTTCACGCGCCGCAACACCCCTACCGATCACCGAGATCGCCAAGATCGCCGGCGTGCTCCCAGAAGAGCTCGAGCCATACGGCGACGTTAAGGCGAAGATCAAGCTCACCATCCTCGATCGCCTCAAGGACAAGCCCAATGGCAAGTACATCGACGTGACGGCCATCACCCCCACGCCGCTGGGCGAGGGCAAGACGACCACCTCGGTCGGCCTGACCCAGGCGATGGGCGTTATCGGCAAGGACGTGCTGCTGTGCATCCGCCAGCCATCCATGGGCCCGACGTTCGGTATCAAGGGCGGGGCAGCCGGCGGCGGGTACAGCCAGGTTATCCCGATGGAAGAGTTCAACCTCCACCTCACCGGCGACCTGCACGCGGTGTCCATAGCCAATAACCTGCTGGCCGCGGCAATCGATGCCCGCCTCAAGCACGAAGCCCACGCCGACGACGAGACCTGGGCCAAGACCGAGCTGCCGCGCCTGAACATCGACCCCGAGACAATCACCTGGCGTCGAGTTGTCGACGTCAACGACGCCGCACTGCGGAATATTGAAATCGGCAAGAGCGACAACTGGCAGGACGGCCCCAACCGCGAAACGGGCTTTGATATCGCCGTGGCCTCGGAGATCATGGCGATCCTCGCCCTGGCGACCGACCTGAAAGACATGCGCGCCCGCCTGGGCAGAATCATCATCGGCCTGAACACCGATGGCGAGCCCGTTACGGCTGAGCAGATCGGTTGCGCGGGTGCAATGATGGTGCTCATGAAGGACGCCATCAAGCCCAACCTCATGCAGACGCTGGAAGGTCAGCCCGCATTCATCCACGCCGGGCCTTTCGCGAACATCGCGCATGGCAACAACTCCATCATCGCCGACCGCATCGCACTCAAGCTGGCTGACTACGTGATCACCGAGAGCGGCTTTGGCGCGGACATCGGCATGGAGAAGTTCTTCAACATCAAGTGTCGCATATCAGGGCTCACGCCGGATTGCGTGGTGCTTGTCGCCACGATTCGCGCCCTCAAGATGCACGGCGGCGGGCCTAAGGTCACGCCCGGCAAGCCCCTGCCGGAAGCCTACATCACGGAGAATCTCGAACTGCTGGACGCCGGCATGTGCAACCTGACGCGCAACATAGAAATCGCCAAGAAGTTCGGCGTGCCCGTTGTGGTGGCCGTCAACCAGTTCCCCGATGACACCGACGCCGAGCTGGAGCTCACCCGCAAGCGTGCCGCCGAAGCCGGCGCGTCGGGCGCGGTTGTTGCCAACCACTACGAGTTCGGCGGCAAGGGCGCGACGGACCTGGCAGAAGCGGTCGTCAAGGCCTGCGAAGAGCCCAAGGACTTCAAGCTGCTGTACCCCGATGACATGTCCATCAAGGAAAAGATCGAGACGATCTGCAAGGAAATCTACAACGCCGACGGCGTGGTGTTCGAGGAGAAGGCGGAGCGTCAGATCGTGGCCTACGAAAAGGCCGGCCTGAGCCACCTCCCCATGTGCATGGCCAAGACGCACCTGTCCTTGTCGCACGACCCGACGCTCAAGGGCTTCCCGAGCGGATTCACCGTGCCGGTCAAGGAGATTCGCGCGTCGGCGGGTGCGGGCTTCCTCTTCCCGCTGCTGGGCACGATGCGAACCATGCCGGGCCTGCCGAGCCGCCCCGCGTTCCTGAACGTCGACCTCGACGAAAACGGCGAAGTGCTGGGCATGTTCTAAGCCAGCCGAGAAGCACATACACTGCAACCGCTACAGCGCGGCGTCCTCCCGATCTACATCGGGATACATCGGGGCGCCGCGTTTTCTTTTCGCCGTCGTCCCCTGGGCGCAAGAAAACGGGCGACTCTTTCGAGCCGCCCGTTGGCAGTACTAAGTGCTCCGTTGGGCGAGCTATGCCTTGCGGCGTTTCCTGAGCATCGCCACCCCGCCCAGCGCCAGCAGACTCATCGTCGCCGGTTCGGGGACTTCGTACAGGTAGACCGAGCCGGAATCGATGACCTCCATGTAGTCAGTCTTGATTGCGCCAACGATGGCGATATTGCCGTAGATTGCGACAGAGCCCCCAAACTCGTCGTCGAACGCGGCGTCGGGGGCCGCTAGCTCGGCAAGCTGCAGGCCCGTCGTAACATCAAAAAGATACGCCGAGTCGCCACCATATGCTCCTACGATGGCGATGTCACCGCTGATCCCCACGGAGTAGCCAAAGAACGCACCTACTCCCGGAAGCTTGAAAAGCTCAGCCCCGGTCGTAACGTCAAAAAGATATGCCGAGCCCATCACCTCGCCCGCCTCATCCTTATCATAACGCGCCCCAACAATGGCGATGTCGCCGCTGATCGCCACGGAGGTACCAAACCAGTCGCCGGCCGCGGCGTCAGAAGCCGTCAGCTTGAAAAGCTTCTCGCCGGTGGTGACGTCAAAAAGGTACGCCGAGCCGGAATCAGTACCCGCGTCGTCATCGTGGTCTGCCCCGACGATAGCGACATTCCCGTCGATGGCCACGCGCCGACCGAACCAGTCGTAGGCCGCGACATCAACGTCCGTCAGCTCCAGGAGTTGCGACCCTGTAGTAACGTTGAAGACATACGCCGAGCCGGAATCAGTGCCCGCATCATCATCAAAGGCCGCCCCAACGATGGCCTTATTGCCGCTGATCGCTACGGACCACCCAAAGCGATCCTCGGCTGCGCCGTCTAAAGCTGTCAGCTTAATATAATTATTTGCGACAAGGTCAAAGAGATACGCCGAGCCGGAATCACTGCCGAGGACGTCATCCCAACCTGCCCCGACAATGGCAACATTCTCGCTGATCCCCACGGAGCACCCAAAGCGATCCTCGATCGCCGCGTCGAAGGCCGTCAGCTTGCGCAATTGCAATCCTGTCGTAACATCGAAGAGGTACGCTGAGCCAGAATTTGAGTCAAGCCCCGCATCATCATCTGTCTCTGCCCCAACAATGGCGATGTCACCATCAATTCCCACTGAGCCGCCAAAGTAGTCACGGTCCGCGCCATCGTCGGCCGTCAGCTTGAAAAGCTCCGGATACCCGCCTCGCGCAGCCGACGCTGCCAACGCCAGGACAACTCCGGCCACAACAATTAACGTCCAATGTGTTTTCATAATCTTCATGACAGTTTCTCCTCTACAAAATCCAATTCCGGGTTCAGACCTCCTGAAGCCGTTCCTTGCACATCAACTCCGCCCGGCTACGCCGCCGGGTGTTCTTTGTACGATTGACATGAAAGTCTACTTGCTCATCATATATCTCCTTTCCTGGTTCCTTTTTCTGTCTCGAAACTGATCGGGCGACAAGTTCCCTTGGCGCATGCGCAGACACCTTATGACTTGGATGGAAATACCCGCACGAGCGTACCCCTGTCCACCTGAACTGCGCCTCCTGCCGGAACACATGTTAAGCTATCTCGACAATTGCGCGGTGTCAATCGAATTCCCGCTAACATTCCGGTCCGGCGCCCACGGCAACGGTCTGTTGCCTATGAGTCGCCGGGTGGTATAATCGCAGACAGCCAGACGGGAAGGACCGAAATGGGACACCATAGAATCGTCATTGGAATCGCAGCACTATTGCTGGCTGCGGGCCTGATCATTGGGCAGGATGATGGCTCGGACATCCAAGCCATGGAAGTGGCGTGGGGCTACCAGGTCGCCAGCAGCGGAAAGGACGCCATGTTCGGCATCGCCATCGACGCCGAAGGTAACTACCTGGCCACGGGCAGGACGTCCGGCGCGCTGGGCGGGACCAACCAAGGCGACTGCGACGCCATAGTCGTCAAGTTCGACTCCGACGGCGCCCAGCAATGGATTCACCAGTTCGGCGGCAGCGGGCACGAAGAGCCCATCGGCGTAGTTGTCGATGATGAGGGCAACTGCTACGTCGCCGGTGACACAGCCAGCGGAATATTCAACAACATCATGCCCCAGGCGGGCAATCGGACGGGCCCGGACGTATTCCTCGTAAAGTACGACAGCGACGGCGAGCAGGTATGGGCCTTGCGATTCGGCCTGGCCGGGCGAGACTACAGCTACGATATGGCAGCGGGCCCCGAGGGCAACATTTTCGTGGCGGGCTTTACCTCCTCCGGCCTCGATGGCAACCACCAGGGCGGCGACGACGCCTTCGTCGCCAAGTTCAACACCGATGGCGAGCTGGTATGGATCCGCCAGATCGGTACGCCCAAAAGGGAGATAGGCTTCGCCGTCACGGTAGACGGGGCGGGCAACTGCTACCTCGGCGGCGCGACCGCGGGAAGCATGGACGGTGAGGCCAGCGGCGGTCTGGACCTGTTCATCGCCAAGTTCGACCCCGATGGTGAGCAGCTATGGGTGAAGCAGCACGGCTCATCGGAGCAAGACCTTTGCGCGGACCTGGCCTACGACGATGAGAACGAATGCTTGTACGCCGTGGGCAACACCAGAGGCGATCTCGTGCAGGACGCCGCCGGCAAGCGAGACGGCTTGGTGATCCAATTCGATAGTGACGGCAACTGGCTGTGGGGACTGCAGATCGCCACAGACGGTGACGATGTCGTCCGCTCCATCGTCATCGACTCGCAGGGCTGCTACGTGGGCGGCAGGTCGGGTGGGTACCTGGGAGGCACGAGCTGGAACGGGACCGGAATGTATCTGGCGAGAATCGACATCGACGGCAATCTGGAGTGGCTGCATCAGTTCGGGCCTGCCAATACCACATTCCTCGGCCTGGCCGTCGACGACGACGGAAGTTTCGCCATAATAGGCCATACCCAGGGCAATTTCATTGGGCCCAGCCAGGGCGGGTCCGACGGCTTCCTGGCCAAGCTCACTCACGAGATCGACGAGGCTGAATGACAGCGATGAAACGCCACGACGGACTTGCCGCAACGACGGGAAGAACGACGCCCGAGAGAATCCCGCAACGGCTGGCGTGGTTGGCTATCGTGGGGATGCTCGCGGGCGGCACGGGCTGTGGCCCCCAGCCGATGACACCCGAGGCCAGCCGACTGCTCACCTCCGGCATCGAGGCCTACGATGGCGGCAACGACCTGGCGTCGCTGGCACATCTGGATTTGTTCCTCCGCAACTACAGCCGAATGCAGCGGGCCGACGAAGCCCACTACTATCGCGGGCTGGCTCACTACAACCTGGGCCACGTCCTCGTCGCACGCGAAGATTTCCAGTACGCGCTGGCCCGCACGCGGCTGGACGAGCTGCGGGGTAAGGCGCTGATAGCTCTGGGCAACATGTCCTACGACGATGGCGACATGGCCGCCGCTGAGGGCATGTACATCCAGTCCCTGGTGAATCTCCAGCGATCCCTTCCCCCGCGGGACCACGCCTTGTTGCGTCTGGGCAAGGCCCTGCAGCGACAAAGCCGTTGGCCAGAAGCAGATAGGTACTTCAACCAGCTCATCGGGGACTTTCCGGCGACCAGCGCCGCCCGCCAAGCCGCCAGCCTGGTAAACGCGCAATACTGGACCGTGCAAGTAGATCAGTTCGAAAACATTTCCGACGCCAAAGAACTGGCCGAATCGCTCAGCCAGGCCGACCTCACCGCAAACTTGCGACGCCGCATGATCGACGGCAAGCTGATCATTCACGTACAAGTAGGTTTGCACAGCGCTTATGAGCAGGCAAAACAACAGTTGCCGCAAGTGCTGACAATGTATCCCCAAGCCTTCCTCACCGTCACGCAATAGCCGCGCCAAGCCGGCAGTAACCCTAGCCGTTGCGTGAGCCTTTTCCTTTCTTGTTGCTTTACCACCCCCCCAAACGTGCCGATATGGCTTGTGGAGGTGATTTTGTATGGCTTCAGCCCCTACCAGTGAGGGTCTGTCCGGACAGGACGAATATAAACGCGGAGTGGAACTCTACCGCCAGGGCCGATTCGTCGAAGCGGTCGAATGGCTTGGCAAGGTGCAAAGCCCCGACGACGCAACCGGCGCGGTCGCCCGGTTCTACCAAGCCATGGCCCATCGAGCGATCGGTGTCGCTGCGCTGAACCAAGGGCAGTTCGAGGTCGCCGAGCGACATCTGCTCGTCGCCGCCAAAACAGCCGGGCCCGATGCGGACCTCGCGAAGTACCTCGCCTCCGTCTACGCTCACACCCGCCGCCATCAGCAGTGCGCCGACGAAATGGAGAAAGTTGTATCCCGCAAGGACTCCCCGTCGACGGCCCGCAAGCTCGCCCAATCGCTTTGGCAGGTGGGCCGACAGGAAGAAGCGCTGATGACACTCACCGCCGGGCTGCGACGGTTTGGCGACGTGGCGGAGTTGCACCTTCAGATGGGCCTGTTCACCGCGGCCGTCGAGCAATTCGACGAGGCGCGGGTGAGTTTTCTTGCCGCCATCGACGCCGACTGTGAAAACTGCGACGCCCACTACTACCTGGCCCTGACATGCTCCGCCGCCGGCGACCTGCCCGCTGCAGTCCGAGCGTTTCAGAGGGCATTCGATCTTCAGCCGGACAACCTGCTGCTGGCCCACCAACTGGCCCTGGCGGCCCGCACAGCCGGCACGACGGGGTACAAGGTCGTGCTCCATCTGCCCGAGCAACGCCCGCGTGAGGCGACTTCCGAGATACGCCACATGGCGGCCTACATTGTCACCGAACCGGACTTCATCGAGTCGTACCTGGCCCTGCCGCCCAGCGATATCGATACCGAACTGTTCAACATGTTGGGCAATATCGTAAGGACGGCGATCGTCGACCACCCGGAGTATGCCGACCTTCGTCTGCTCTGCAGTCGAATATGCCAACGGCTTGGCCAGCGCGACCAAGCTGCCGAACATGCACGCGTGGCGCTGGAGATCAACCCGGATTATGCACGCGCCCATATTCAACTTGGCCACCTGTTGGCCGATGCGGGTGAGCCTGATGACGCCATAGAACACCTCGTCCGCGCCACCAAGTGCGGCGGCGACTGGGCGGACGTGCACTACCTCATCGGCGAACTGATGATGGCGTGCGATACGCGGGCGATAGCGGGCGACCATTACCGCCGCGCACTGGAGCTGAGCCCTGACTTCCGCCCCGCCGCTGAAGCGATTTTAAGACTGGCTGCATAAGAGAGGGAAACACAGTGAGTTATTTGTTGGAACTTTTGGGCAAGGGCCTGGATAACGAGATAGGCGACATGCTGGACCGTTATTTCTGGTCGCCGTCGAGCCAAAGCATCGCGGAGATGGAAGCATTCTGCCGCGACAAGCCTGATTGGCCCGACGTACGGTTCCAATTGGGCGTGGCGCATCTGCGGTCAATGCAGCTCGACAAGGCCATAGAGCACCTCTCGGCCGCCTGCCGGCATAAGCCCGATTTCGCGCCGGCCAGGCTCGCCCTGGCCGCAGCTCTGGATGATAACGGGCAGACCGCCGAGGCCCTGGAACACCTGAAACTCGCCAATCTGAATCAGCAAGGCGAGCCGCCCATTCTGTTCGCCATCGGATTCTGCATGGAGAGGCTCGACAAGCCCGATCAGGCCGGCGAATACTATCGCGATGCAGTTGACCGAAACGCTTCGTTCGTCTGCGCTCGCGAGCGATTGGCCGCCCTGGCCATCCGCCTGGATGACACCGATGAAGCCATCGAGCAATACGAATGCCTCCGGAGAATCGTTGAAGACCCCGCGTGGATATCGTCGGCCCTGGCGCATCTGTACCATCGCAAGGGCGACCATGCCAAGGCCGTCGAAGAGTTCGAAATAGCCATCGCCATGGAGCCGGCCAACTGGGCGCTTCTGGATGACGAAGTCGAGTCGTTGGTGGCCGAGGGGCATGTCCGTGAAGCCATCGAACGTCTCCAGTCGCTTATCGAAGAACAGCCTGGCTTCGCCGATCTGTATGTTCGCATGGGCGACCTTTACAGCAAAATCGGCAACGACGACGCCGCCATGCTGCACTACCGCAATGCACTGAGCATGCAGCCGGACTACCTCGAAGCGATGGTCAAGATCGGCACGCAACACCTGATATCAGGGCGATGGGAGCAGGCCGCCGAAGCCTTCCACACGGCCTGCCAACGCAACGAACAACTCCTGGTGAACTACATAGGCCTGGGCGTCGCCCAACTGGCTGATGGCAGCAAAGAGCAGGCGATGAACAGCTTCGAGCTGGCAGCCACTATCGAGCCCAACAGCACGCTGCTGCTCAGCGAAATGGCCAGACTGCAGCTCAAGACAGCCGTCGCCGACGAGTTCATAAAGAGCTTTGAGAAGGGTCAGGCCACACCCGTCGCCGAGATCAGCCTGGACAACGACGATCTGCTGGACAAGCAAACCGAGCGGCACGCCGAGCAGGTCCGCCAACACCCCTCCCGCGCCGACATGCGATATCGTTACGGTGTGCTCTTACGCAGCCAGGGCAGACTCGGCGAAGCCTTGGAGCAGTTCCAGGGCGCCGTCGGCATCAACGGTAGCTATGTGCAGGCGATCGTCAAGCTTGGCGTTACGCAGCAGCAGCTGGGCCAAAACGACCAGGCCGTAGAGACCTACAAACGAGTGCTGGAACTCTCTCCCGAATTCGTCGACGTGCACTACCGGCTTGGCTTACTCTATACCGATCGCCGACAGTTCTCCCACGCCGTCGAGCACATGGAATTGGCCGTTAACGGCGCACCCAACAACGAAGACGTGCGTGCGGGCCTGGCGCTGGCGCTGCAAAACATGGGCCTGATGGACCGATCAGCAGCCACGTGGCGCAGCCTGTGGAAAATCCATCACGCTGCAGCAGGATAGAGCGGCCTCACGCCAGCAGCTTCTCGATGCGGTCGATGCCCTTGTCGATCTGCTCCATACTGGTAGCAAAACTCAGGCGCACGCAGCGGTCCTCGCCGAAGGCAATGCCCGGCACGACGGCAACGTTCGCCTCGTCCAAGCAGGCCGCGGCGAAGCTCAACGAGTCGGTCACTTCCACCCCGCCGATAGTTCGGCCGTAATGACCGCTGACATCCGGGAAGCAGTAGAACGCGCCGGTCGGGGTGAGGCATGTCACGCCGTCGATGGCGCCCAGCCTCTCGGCCATGTGCAGGCCTCGCTTCTCGAACTCCGTCCGCATGGCGGCGACGGCTTCGGCGGCACGCGGGTCGGTATAAGCCGCCAGAGCGCCTGCCTGAGCGAATGAGACTGGATTGGTCGTCTCGTGGCTCATGATCTTTCGGATGCCTGTGATAATATCCTTGGGCCCAGCCGCCCAGCCCAGCCGCCAGCCTGTCATGGAGTAGGTCTTTGCCAGGCCGTTGACGGTAAGCGTACGCTCGGTAAGCTCGGGGTCTAGCGCCGCAAAGCACGTCGGCGTGGTGTCGCCGTAGGTGAGCTTTTCGTATATCTCGTCAGAGAAGACCAGCAGGTCCGTCTTGAGAACCGCCTGCCCGATGGCCATCAACTCATCGCGCGTGTAGGTCACGCCGGTGGGGTTGGAGGGCGAGTTGAGCACCAGCACCTTCGCGCCGTCGGCAGCGTCCAGCACCTGTTGGGGCGTGATCTTGAAGCCCGCCTCGGCCGAGGCCGGCAGGAACACCGGCTCGCCGCCTGCCAGCTTGACCATTTCCGGATAGCTCACCCAGTAAGGCGAGGGGATCAGCACCTTGTCGCCCGGATCGATCGTCGCCTGGAACGCATCGTACAGGGCGTGCTTGCCGCCGAAGGTGACGACGATCTGGTCTGCGGGCATGGTCAGGCCGTTGTCGGCTGCGAGCTTGGCGGAGATCGCCTCCAGCAGCGCCTTGCCGGATCGCGGATTGTACTTCGTGTCCCCGGCGTCCAGGGCTGCCTTTGCGGCGTCCTTTATGAACTCGGGCGTGTCGAAGTCCGGCTCGCCGGCGGCGAAGCTGACGACGTCCACGCCCTCGGCCTGCAATTGCTTGGCCCGCGCGGTTATCGCGACGGTGGCACTGGCGGATACTGCCTGAACACGTTTGGAAAGCATCATGGACGACTCCTGTTACTGAAGAATTGCCGAGCCGACCTACTCCGCTCAGCCGTGTCAGCTTAGCGGCAAATGAGGAATTGTCAACCGTCGACCCCCGCGCAATAAAGCGGACGGCCCTTACGAGCCGCCCGCGGAAAAGCTGTCTGCCAACCGTCTGGCCTAGTAGTCTTCCTCATACGTGAGGACCTTGACCGGCACGTACCCGATACGCTGGAGGAACCGGTTGGTGTTGAGTATGTGCAGGCGCAGGGCTATCGACCTGGCCTTAACGTCCAGATACTCCTCGCGTTCACGCAGCTTGGCCTCGTAGATCTCACGCATGGTCGCGGGCATGTCCTCGCCCGGCTCGTTGGGCATTTCCGGCTCGGGGCCCAACACTACAAAGTCTACGTCGACGTCGACCTCATCCACAACCTTGCCGCCAAACTGGCGAATCATGGCCATGACCTGATCACGTCCCTCAGATGTCGGGGTGCTGCCGCCCTGAACGTCGAACGGGCCTCGCACAACAAATGTGAATTGGCGGTGCTCGTCGAAAGCGATGTTGGCGATAATGTCGCCTACGTTGATGGGGTTCTTCGGGTCGACAAGCTCCGTAATAACACATTCGCTGGTCTCTTCGAAGACCTGTTTGACCACGAGCTTGGCCTTGTGCCCGTCCTCATCATCGCCCACCGAGGAGTAAACGCTGAATATCTGATCCGGTATGACACCATTGCCCTTGCCAAGGTCGATATAGACCGTCCTGTCATCCACCGCGCGGGATATCTTGCCGTCCGGCAGGAATTTCTGGCCCTCAGCCAAGTCCGGCTGATACCTGTCGACATACCATAACTCTCGGTCGTCATATTTCTTCTGCAAATCTCGCAAGTTGCCTCGCTCCTCGGCCAGGTCTGTGGCGAGAGAATTGTTCTCCCTCGACATTCTGCTGACGATGGCGTCGTACTCTGACCGCGTGTCACGGAGCTGCCTTTCGCTCTCAGCCCGCTCGGCTTGTTGGGCCTCCTGAGCCGCGACCATTCTTTCGCCTTGCTCGCGAAAGATGCTCTCGGCTTTTTCACGCAGCACACGTTCCGCCTGCGTCTCTCCCGTCAACTCCGATTCCTGAACGTCAAGCTGGACGAGCAGATCATCGCCACGGATCGTCTGCGTGTCGATCTGCTGGCGAAACTGGCGAATGTTGCCGGTAAGCTTCTGGGTTGGATCGTAGCCATAAGGCGGAATGTACCCCGCCGCGTTGGGCTCCTGGCCATCAGGCAGGATCAACTCATAATCAGCCATAGCCTTGACGAAGGTATCGGCGTCGGAAATAAGGGACGCCAACGTGCTCACCTCAGTCTGGAGTTCGACGATATTCTCCGCCAGCTCAGCCTTCTCGCTGTCCCGGTTAACGATGGTGGCCGCCTTGCCGTCATCGTTCATATAGAAGTACACCGCAAATCCAGCGGCGGCGACGAAGAGGAGTACAAAGATGATCAGGGCATAGGGGACGTTTTTCTGTCGGGCTACTACGCGTGCCATTGGCAGGCTCCTTGTGAAACTACAGTCATCCCGGCCCACCGGCCAGCTTCGAAGCAGCGGTGCGCGCGGGCGGACTTTATCCGTCGATTATCCTGTATAACATCGGCAAAGGCAACGGCTTTTCGCCATCCCCACGGACACCACGCCCCGCCGGCTAGGCCGTAACGGCTGGTGCGCCTCGCCGAGCCTAAGGAAACGTCAGCCGCCAAGCTTCTCCTGAAGCAAGCGTTGCACCTGGCCAGGCTGGGCGGCGCCGCGGGATTTCTGCATCACCTGGCCCATCAGAAAGCCGAACGCCTTCTTCTGCTTCTTCCCGCCGGCCCGGACTTCCTCGACGGCTTGTGGATTGGCGGCTATCGCCTCATCCACCCACGCTTCGATCTCGCCCGCGTCCGTCACGGCCAGCATGCCGTCCGCCTCGGCGATCGCCTTGGCCCCTTCGCCTGTCTCGATCATCTTATCGAAAACCTTCGCCGCCGACGTGGCGGTTATATCGCCCGCATGCAGCATCTTGGCAAGCTCGCCCAATTGTTCGCCGCTCAGGCCGATCTGAGCGACCGTGCACTCACGCTCGTTGGCGATGGCCGCCCCACGGCTCAGCAGCAGGTTCACGCAACGCTTGGCGTCCGCGCCGGCAGCGACGGCCTGGTCCAGCAGGTCGCCAGTGGCGGCGTCCATCGTCATCGCGTCGGCATCCTTGAAGGCGAGCGCGTAATCGTCCATGTATCGCTTCCGCCGGGTGAGCGGCAACTCGCCGATCTGCCCGGCCACCGACTGACGCCATTCGTCGCTAACGGTAACCGGCACCAGGTCCGGCTCAGGGAAGTAGCGGTAATCGTGCGCCTCCTCCTTGGATCGCTGAAAAACCGTCTGGCCCGTCGCGTCGTCGTACCCGCGGTTCTGCTTGGGGTGGTTTTCCATCGTGTAATCGTGGTCTGCCTGCCACTCGGTGTATTGACGCTCTAACTCATAGCCAATCGCCCCTTCCAGCGAGCGGAAGCTGTTGAGGTTCTTCACCTCGACGATCGGCGTCTTGTAAACCACGCCGTCCTCAGTAATGTGCAGGTTGATATTCGGCTCGAAGCGCATGTGCCCCATCTGCATGTTCGCTTCGCTCACGCCCAGCCATCGCACCAGCCGTTGCATGGCCCGCGCGAAGGCGACCGCTTCAGCCGCGTCATTCATGTCCGGCTCGGAGACGATCTCCAACAGCGGCACGCCCGCGCGGTTGAGGTCCACGCAGGTATGGCCCGGATTGTCGTGGACGTTCTTGCCGGCGTCCTCCTCCAGGTGGGCCCGCAGCACGCGGATTTCCTTCTCGCTGCCGTCGGCCAGCAGGATCGTCAGGCTGCCGTGGTTGGCCAGCGGCAGATCGTACTGGCTGAGCTGATAGTTCTTCGGCAGGTCGGGGTAGTAGTAGCTCTTGCGGTCCCACTTGGTGAAGGCGGGCACGTCACAGCCCAGGGCGAGGCCGACCTTCATCGAATATTCGACGGCTTTGCGATTCATCACCGGCAGCACGCCGGGCATGCCGATGCACACCGGACACACGTTACTGTTCGGCGGGTCGCCGAACCGGTTGCGACACCGGCAGAACATCTTCGTAACGGTGTCCAACTCGACGTGAATCTCCAAGCCGATGATAAATTTTGGGTTGTCTTTCGTAACAGCCATGTTCTGTTTGGGTTTTCAGTTTGGCGCGGCGGGAAAGGATGCCGGCCCGCCTGCCGAAGTATACGTCGTCGGCGGTGACGTTACCAAGCGCTTCGTGATATCTCTCACCGTCATGGTAATCGATGAAGCGGCCGACTTGCCGCTCGAACGCCGCCGGTGTCTATCGACAACTGTAGCTTCCAGGCGATGATGCGTCGGCGGCAGTCGTCCAACACGCTGATCGAGTAATACCACCCTCAGTACTCGCCGTGCAGATACGTCGCGCCCGTCGGGCGATGCTTCACAGCATTATCGCAATGCCCAGCGCCTGAGTAAGGTGCCACAGGAGAGCCCGAAGGGGTCGTCGGTCATGCCTGCTCGGCGATGGGCATGTTGTACCCAAGTAGCGGATCAATCCACTGCTCTGTCTGCGCCGCGAGTTCCTGCGTTCGGCCGGTTGTTTCGTAGCATCTGCACAGCAACACATGGGCTGGCTTGAAATTGGAGCACACCGCCAGGGCCTCCTTGAGCTTGACGATCGCCTGCTCAAGCCTGTCGGCCCTGCAGATGGAGATCGCGTGGTTGTATCGCACTGGCGCCGACGGGATCAGGATACCGGCCAAGTCTTCGTACCTTCGGCCGGCCTCCTCGTCATGCCCTTTGCCCGCAAGATGATTCGCACCATCCAGCTCCCTGACGGTGCTACCCCCGCTTAGATACGCGCGGAACAATTGTACCAGAGCGAAGGGCAAGCCGAAGACAAACAGGAAATTCGCCCCCACCATCTGCCAGGCGCTGCGACGCATGCATCGCAAACACTCAAGTCGCCTCTGCGAGCTCACATAATACGCCACCACGAGGATCAGCACGAACAGCCATGTGTATTCGCGAAGCTCTGAGTACAGGCCACACCGTGGGCACACGTGGAGCTGCTTGTTGTCCGCGCCGTCGGCCGGATCGAATGCCATGTCACAGTACGGGCACCACACTTCCTGACTGCGCGCCGCCTCCGTCAGATCAATTGTCACGCCGCAGCTTGGACATATCGCCGAACGGAAGGCCCCCTCTCGGCCTTGCTCTGCCATCCCTGCCCGACGGGCAGCCGCCCTGGCTGCCGAACTGACAACGCAGATACGTTCGGCCAATCTTCTTGCCGGGCCCGGGTTCCCGGATATCTGGAGCGGCATCGCCAGCGGCTTACCAGATTCTTCCGACAGCACGTGAATCATCATCGTGCGGGCAGGAATGCTGTCATGCGCGATGGCCTGATAGGTCGCCAGCACAATTTGCTCTGCCGGGACAAACTCATCCCCCATCTGCAGGCCCTGCTCTGTTAGCTCGCCCTTTTGGGTGCGCCCACGCCTGGACTTGCTGGCGGCGAAACTCTTGAACTTGAACTTCATCGAACGCCCTTTCTGTCAATTTGCCCCATGGCCCTGCTACTTAACGCTACCATTTCTCGCACATCAAGCCTGTAGGGTGGGCAACTCGTTGCCCACGGAACGTTGACGTTAGCATCGGTGGGCAACGAGTTGCCCACCCTACGGGTCACCTCTTTCTAACAAAAACATTCCCTGGCTGTTGGGTTACTGCTCCTTTTAGCACCAGCATCGTCATCGCGGCGGCTACTTGGCCGCTGTTCAACTCCGTTTGGCGGACTAGTTCATCCAACGTCATCGAGCCGGGGGTTAGGGCGGTTAGTAAGGTTGTCTCGGTTGGGTCGAGGCCTGGGGGGAGTTTTGGGGCGCCGGTGGCGGGGTCGGTTAGGCCGTCGGCGTGGGGGTCGGAGGGGGGCATGCCCATGCGTTCGCCTACCGGGCCCAGGTGCTGGAGGATATCATCCAGACTCGTCGCGAGGATCGCCCCGTCGCGGATCAGGCTGTTCGTGCCGGCGGACATTGGCGAGTCGGCTTGGCCTGGCAGGGCGAACACGTCGCGGCCTTGCTCGGCGGCTTGGCGGGCGGTTATCAGGGCGCCGCTGCGCTTGGCAGCCTCGACGACCAGCACGCCCAGCGACAGGCCACTGATGATGCGGTTGCGGCTGTGGAAGTTGCCCGCGCGAATGTCGGTGAGCATCGGCAGGTCGCTGACGATCGCGCCGCGCCCCTCGGTGACGATGCGGCTGAACAGTTCTTCGTTCTCCGGCGGGTAGATCCGGCTCAGCCCGCAGCCCATCACAGCGATGGTCCGCCCGCTCGCCGATAGCGCGCCGCGGTGGCTGGCGGTATCTATGCCTCTCGCCCCGCCGGAGACGACCGTGAAGCCCGCCCGCGCGAGCAACTGGCCGAACCGCTCAGCCTGCTCCATGCCGTAATGCGTGCAGCTCCGCGAGCCGACCACGCCGAGTGCGATCGCGTCGGTCGCCAGCAGCTCGCCGCGCACGTACAGCAGCGCGGGGCAATCGTAGATGTTCTTCAGGCCCGGCGGGAAGAGGTCGTCGAACTGCGAGAGGATCGTCACGCCGCGCTCGGCGGCGAGGGCGAGCTCTTCGTCGACGTGCTCGTCGGTGACGGCGGCGATGTCGGCGACGAGCTTCTCGCCGACTCCCTTGACGCGTCGCCAGTGAGGGGGGCTGGCGGCGAATACTTTTTCGGCGCAGCCGAACTGCTCGACGAGGCGGCGGTGGACAATTGGTCCGACGCCGGCGGCGAGGTGCAGCCGAATTTCCGCCCGGAGAGTTGGTGTCGTCATTTTTTCACCGACGGGATTATATCGCGCAACTCACGTCGCTGCCAGCGTTGCTGGGCGTTGTGGGGAGATGCTGCGGGCAACAATGGGTAGTTTGTGGGCAGCCCGGGGGAGTTGCGGCGAGCTGTGGCAAGCTGTGGACGGGCCTGCCGTCGCGCTGGCGGCGGCGTTTGGCAGGGGCGCGAGGCGTGGAAGAAGACAGCCCCCGCCCCGCGGCGCGCAAGGATGCCGCAGAACGGGAGCTCTGTAGATAACTTGGGGCTTAGGTCTTGACATCCACGCGCGGCTGGGTGGAGGTCTGATCGTAAACCGCGAACTGCTCGTGGATGCGTCGATCAGCAATTTCCATCAGCTCATCGACGATGGACGATTGCGTAACCTCTTGTAGACTAACCACTTGAGGAAGCCCGGCGACTTGCTGCTTCGCCACCACCGTGACGCGCTGTTGCTCTGTTATCCGCTGGATTTGCTTGATAGAGTCAAGCTTGCCAGCGGACATCGCGTAGCCGTCAATCGGGTTAACCTGCAGGCTGCCCAAGTGTTATGTTCTCCGTGCCAGGGGTTATCCCTAGGCTTCTACGGGAGTTTACGATGCGGACCCGCCCGAGGCCGGGGAAAACGCTTCCGCGGAAATGCCGCCCATCTTTGTTGTTGCCACTGGCCCGGCCAGGGGTTATTATAAGATTGGCCTGGAGCGACGGCAGCGGATGTCTGCCGGCCCGGCCTGAGGCGAGATATGGGTAAACCAAGGCGTAGAAGAAAAATTGGCTCGAAGAAGCGCCGCGAACGCCGTAACCGGCGTAAGAAGAAGTAGCGACGTAGCTACTGGCTGGGCCAGTAGTTAGGCCGGCCGCGCGATAGTGCAATCAACCGGCGAGCAGGATCGGTGTAAGTCCCTCCTGCCGCCGGTTTTACTGCGCGCTCCATCGGCCTTCGACGGCGGCGGCGCAGACGGGGCAACGGCCGTCGACGAGCGTGCATTTTCGCATCATAAACCCTGATCTATCAACAACTACCACACTGCAGTCGGGGCAGTGCGTCCGCTCGTCGGCCTCACCTGGCACGTTGCCGCAATACACGTACTTCAGGCCCGCCTCCTTGCCGTAACTGCATGCCAGCTCAAGCGTTGCCAGCGGCGTGGACGGCGCGGACGCCATTTGAAAATCCCCGTGGAACCGACTGACGTGCCACGGCACGCCCTCCCCCAGCTCACCAGCGATAAACCCAGCAATATCAGACAGTTCCGCCGCCGAATCGTTCATGCCCGGCACTATCAGCGTGGTGACCTCCACCCACACCCCCGCCGCCACGAGCGCCCGCAGGCATGTAAGTACTGGCTCCAGCCGAGCATGCATCACCTGCCGATACGTCTCATCACGGAAAGCCTTGAGGTCCACGTTGATCGCATCCAGGTGCGGCGAGATGGTCGCAACGGCTTCTTCCGTCATGTAACCATTGGAAACAAAGCAGTTACCGATGCCACGCTCCCGGGCGGCCACCGCTGTGTCGTGGGCAAGCTCGAAGAATATCGTCGGCTCGGTGTAGGTGTAACTGATCGACTCACACCCGCGCTGCTCGGCGGCGGCGACGAGTTGGCTTGGCGTGATCTCCTGGCCGCCACTGATCTTGCCTTCACGCGGCATCTGCGATATCTGCCAGTTCTGGCAGAACGCGCACTGAAAGTTGCACCCCGGCGTCGCGATCGACAAGCTCCGCGAGCCGGGCAGGAAGTGGAAGAGGGGCTTCTTTTCGATGGGGTCGACGTTCATCACGATGACGTTATCATACGTCAGCGTCTTGAGTTGTCCGTCGCAGTTCACGCGGACCTTGCAAATGCCGCTCTTGCCGTCGGTTATCTTGCATCGGTGTGCGCACAGGTTGCAGCGGACGGTCTTGCCGTCGCCCGCCGGTCGCCACAGCATCGCATCGTGATAGGCCATAACATTCCCCTTTTCCAGGGCTTATCTCACCACTCGTAGAGTCCAACCTGCCAACCACAGCACGCCGGCCAGCCCGACCAGCATCGGCCAGCCTGCCAGGCTCCGCCCCTCGCCAACGGCCTCGCCCAACTCCGCCGCGGCCACCGCGCCGGCGACCGTAACCCCTGGCCGGCCCGAGCGCAAGGCCACCAGCGAAACCGCATGCAGTCTACCTTCCGGCCCGGCGTAAACCCCAGGCCCCAGCAGCACGCCCGCCTCGCCGATGCCCCGCTGCTCGGCAAGGCCCTCATCGGCCAGCACTTGCCGCCAGTCAGCCGGCGAGCCAACTTCCATCGGCGCGCGATACACGTACTCGCCGTTGCCTTCCTCGATGGGCGACAGCCAGCGCATCGTGTTAGCCATAAAGAAGATAAACGATTCCAACGTCGGCCAATTCGTGTTCTCCGTCGCCACGGCACACAGCACGATTACGCGCCGCCCGAGCACTTGCCCAGGACGATTGGCCTCATCGACGACAACGAACGCCCCGCCGTCCACGCTCGCTAACACCTGTGTCCATACGGAGTTATCCTCCCCTTGCCACACGGGCAACTGCCGCACGGCTACCCCCGCCAGGTCCACGCCCGCCATCACCGGGTGGTCGGCTGCGATGTCCGCGCCGCTCAGCTCGACGTGCTCTAGGAAGTCGACATTCCCCCGGAAGGGCGGGATGGTAGACGCTGCGAATACCAAGGCTGGCTTGCCGGCTGGGGGGGACGTGCCGTTTGCTATCACGATGTCCGCGTCCGCCGCGTCCGCAACCAGCTCAAGCAATTCGTCGGCGGCGATGTACCGCCGCACGAGCGGATTGTCCTCGCCCACCATCGCCACCTTACGCGCAGCCCTAGGCCGGCGTGCGAGATAGGCCATGTCCGCCGGCTGTTCCTGCCCGGCAACAAACAAGGCGACGGTGATGATCTTACCGGCCGGCGACAACGTCTGCGTCCCGCCCGCCGCCTCGCCCGGCGGAATGGTCAGGCTCTCCTCGTCGCCCGCCAGCCGCGTGAGCCCACGGGCCAGCGTTTCGACGCGGACGGTCACGTCAACAGGCTGATCGGTGTGATTCCGCGCCGCCACGAATACCTGCAAGCCGCCGTCCGGCAGCGGCGTGGCGGCTGCCCGGTCGATCGTCACGGCTGGCAGGCTTGTCGGCAGTTCTATTATGCTGACATTGTCCCCGCCAGCCAGGGCCGACCCGGCCGGGGCGAGCACAACGGTCGGCATTTCTCCGCTCGGCGGGACGTCCACGGAGAGTGCGTCCGCCCGAGTTGGGAGCATTGTCAGCGAGCCCATCAGCCGGCGGGCGTCATCTGGTGCGAGCCAGTCCGTCGGCCCGCCGAGCACATCCGGCAGGACGACTTGCACGCGATCCCCAACTCCCAGCCGATCCAGCAGCATCCCCGCCGCCTGGCTGAGGGCGCCCCCCCCGTCGCCGGCCAGCTCGGCCGACGGATAAACAGCCACCGCCAAGTGGCGTCGCAGTTGGGCTGATTGCAGTTGAGGCCTGGCCAGTGCGACCGCCGCCGCGGCTGCCCCGCACAGCAGGCACACCCAGGCGATGCTCACGCGGCGATTGCGTCGCTGGCCTTGGCCGGCCAGGCCCGCCAGCGCCGCCAGCCACAGCGACACAGCCGGCACGACCATCGTCTGCCGCATCGGCCGCCACAGCGTCCAGAGCGCCATCAGCGCCACCGGCACCAGCGCGATCAACATCCATGGCCAAATGAAAGTCATGATGTGCTGATTCTCACACCCCACGGTGCAGGATACAAATTCGAAACTCGAAACCTGCCGGCCAGCAGATCCTAACTTCCGATACAAATTCGAAATCCGAATGTTCCAAACATTCAAACAAAGGCTGCGGGCCTTGGTGAGTACTGGCGGCGACGTTTCAAATTTCGTGCTTCGAACTTGTTTCGAAGTTCGAGCTTCGGATTTCGAATTTCACGCCTTGGTCGCTACCGGCCCATGTCGCGATATTCTATGAGCTTGCGGATCAGCAGGTAGCGACGAGATTTGTACTCGGTGATTTCCCCACTGACATGGAATCGCACAGCCTCCATCGGCTTTGCCGCAGTCAATCGCTCAGCCTCAGCCAACATGCTGGACGGCAGCAAACGCAGCGGCGGCTCATTGCCGGTGTTGTCCGACTCGAACGCGGCTTCCATCCATTTGCCCTCGCCGGTGGCCATGACGATGATGATTCGATCCACCACCATGTTGCCCCGCCCCGGATGATAGACCTGCGCGTCTTCATCGTCGGGAGCGACCGACTCGGACTGATCGCGATCCTCATAGGGCTCAGCCGACGGGGGCAACACCGGCTCGCCGGGACTATCCTCGTACAGTACCTCGAGGACATCGTCGCTGGTTGTCTCGTCGGTGTCTGCGGCGGCGTCATCATCGTCGGCGTCATCATCATCGTCGGCCAGAGCTGGTGGAACGTGAGTGCTCTCGATGGTGACCTGCCGCAACAGAATGAAAGGCCGACCGTCGTAGTTCGTGTTCTCGCCGCTGGCATGGAAGATTGCCTCAGGCCTGGCGGCGACGGCGCTTATCATGGCAGCCAGCATGTTATTAGGCAGAGCCCAGCGGGGCATCTCGTCGGGCAAGTCGTCGGCCGGCAGGAAGGTAACCAGCACCCACCCGGACGCGGCGTCCATGCTTATGGTGCAGCGGCGGTTGTTTAGCATGGACCCCGCAACCGGCAGAGCGGGCCCGCTGTCTTCCGGCTCGCCGTCGACGGTCTCCGTGACGGGAATGGTCTTGCGATCCAACAGGTCACCGGACGACTCATCGTCGCCGCTGCCGTCTCGCGGGTTCAACAGCTCGGGGTATTGCTCAGACCAGGCGGGCAACTGCGACGGCGGGCTGACCACGGGGGGCGCGGGCCGCTGGGGGGCGGCGTCTGCGTCTGCTGCGGCATCGTCCGCCGAGCCCGAAGCGTCCGTCGCGGTGGCGGACCCCGTCGAGTCGGCCGAGTCGTCCTGTCCATCGGCGGCGTCATCGGCTTGGGTCGGCTCGTCGTCGGCGGGCTCGACCTCGACGTACACGCTGCCAGTGCCGGCGCCCTCGGAGGCCTGGCCTGCCTGGTCAGCTTGCTGGGCGCGGCACGGCGCGGCGAGCATGGCCCAGGCGAGTAGTATTGTGATCGTTAGCGTTCGGATAGTTCTGCCCTGTCTGCTGTGAGAGTATCTCACCGACTATATTCTACCAAATGCTACCAACGCTGGCACGTATCTTCAAATCGACTGTCGCGGCGGAAAAAGTGATTCTCTTCTCACGCGCCGCTGCGGGTGTAGTTCAGCAGGCCACCCGCTGCGAGTATGTGACGCTGTCGCGGGGCCAGGCTTACCGCACAGGTTATCTCTACGCCTTGTGTTACGTTCCGCAGCTGCACGGAGTTCGCGCCGGCAACGGCGGCGGCAACGTCGGTGAGCACAAGCTCGTCGCCGGCAGCCAGGCGGTCGTAGTCGGCGGAGTCGGCGAACGTGAGGGGCAGGATACCGAAGTTCACCAGGTTCGCCTGGTGGATCCGCTCAATGGCGAGGGCGAGGACGAGACGGACGCCGAGGTACATCGGACACAAGGCGGCGTGCTCCCGGCTGGAGCCCTGGCCGTAGCTGTCGCCTGCTACGATGACGCCGGCCTGGTCAGTCTCCGCCAGGGCAAGCGCGCGGTCGGCGAAGGTTGGCTCGCCGTCGACGTTGAAGCAATCAAACACGTAACGCGCGTAAACCGGCACGTTGGAACGATACTTCAGCAGCGACCCGGCGGGCATTATGTGGTCGGTGGTTATTTTGTCGCCCACCTTGATGACCACGCGTCCCGTCAGCGGGTCGGGCAGCACCTCCCCGGCCGGCGGGGTGACTATCGTCGAGCTGCGGATGACCTCGACGCGGCTGGCCTGTTCCGCCGGCAGGGGCGGGGTTATCATGTTATCGTCGGCGGCGAAGGTTGAGGGCGGCTCGATGGCGGGCACGGCGATGCCGAGCTGACTCGTGAGCGTGCGGGGGTCGGTTATTTCGCCCGTGAGCGCGGCGGCGACGGCTGATTCCGGCGAGACGAGGAAAACGTGATCGTCCGTCGTGCCGGTTCGCCCGGTGAAGTTGCGGTTGAACGTACGCAGGCTTACCGTGCCCTCAGCCGGCGAGAAGCCCTGGCCGATGCAAGGCCCGCAGCCCGCCTCCAGCACGCGAGCGCCCGCAGCCACCAGGTCGCCCAGCGCCCCGTTGGCAGCCAGCATCTCCAGCACCTGCCTACTGCCCGGGGCAATGCCAAGCTCCACCGACTCACAAACCGTTCGCCCCTTCAGCGCCGCCGCGACGAGCATAAGATCCTGGAAGCTGGAGTTCGTGCACGAGCCGATCAGCACCTGCGCGACGGACGTGCCGGCGAGTTCGGTGACAGTGCGGATGTTATCCGGGCTGGGGCTCTCCGCCGCCAGGGGCTCGAGTGCGGCCAGGTCGATCGTCACGTGATCGAAGCTCACCTCCGCGTAGCCGTCGGCATCGGCTGGGTTGATCGTGACGCCTGCACAGTTCGCGCAAATCGCCTCGATGGTCGCACCGTCGGACTCGGTGTGGAGGCGCTTGGTTATTCGGTCGTAGGTCGCCCCGTCGTCGGCGGCCATCGGGGCGTAGCTATCTGCCCGCCCTTGTGCGGCGAGGAACTGCTGCGTTACGTCGTCGGCGGGGAACACGCTACACGTCACGCCGAGCTCCGCCCCCATGTTCGTGCACGTCGCCCGAGCGGGCACGGGCAGGCTGGCCACGCCCTCGCCGAAGTATTCCACCACGCAGCCGACGTTGCCGCGCGTGGTCAGCACGCTCAGTAGTTTCAGTATGACATCCTTCGCCGCCACCCACGGCGGCAGCTTGCCCGTCAGCTCCACGCCGATAACTCTCGGGGCCGTCAGGTAGAACGCCCCGCCGCCCATGGCCACCGCCACGTCCAGGCCGCCCGCGCCGATGGCGAGCATGCCCATGCCCCCGCACGTCGGCGTATGGCTGTCCGAGCCGATCAGCGTGCCGCCCGGGCGGGCGAACCGCTCCAGGTGCACCTGATGACAAATGCCATTGCCAGGCCGCGAGAAATGCACGCCGAGCTTCGCCGCCACCGACTGCAGATAGCGGTGGTCGTTGTGGTTCTCAGGCCCGAACTGCGACATGTTGTGGTCCACGTAACTAACCGACACCTCGGTAGCCACGCGCGGCACGCCCATCGCCTCCAACAGCCCGAACGCCGTCGTACCGGTGGCATCCTGAGTAAGCGTCTGGTCGATCCGAACGCCAATCTCCCCGCCGGCGGCAAGCTCGCCGTCGACAAGATGATCAGCCAGGATTTTATATGTCAATGTCTGAGGCATGGCAGTGTTCCGGGCAATCGTTAAGCGATGAAAGGCGTGACGCATCAACAACAGCCCAAGAGACTACCACAGGGGCGGGCGTGGAGCAATCGGGCATGAACGGGGTATGCCTACATGTCCAGCCCGGCGCCCTTTGCCTGAGCCGGAGGAACGCTTGCTGATACCGGAAATCGTATGGTAGAATCGGCCAGGCCCACGGCCGTCGTGGGCGGGAGTTTTTATGGGAAATCCTGAACCAGGGGACTTGCAATGAGACATCCGCGAACGTCGTGGCTGGTACACCTACTGGTCCTGTCCGTTGTCGCAGCTCTGCCGGCGGCCCCGCTGGCGCAGAGCGACGAATCGCCCTCTATGCTCGACCGGGCCGCCACTGCCGCCGCTGTGCCCGAGAACGTCCAGCGCATGGTTGACCGGCTGATGATGCAGCCGGTCAACAAGACGACAGGCTCCCGAGGAGACTTCGGAATCGTTGATGGCATACAGCCGTTGGCGGAAGCCGTGGCCGAGAAGCTGGGCGACCTCCTCGCCGACACCCATGTGGACCCGGCCGTGCGAGTGTGGGCCGCGACCGCCCTGGGGGAGTTGCGCAAGCCGGCCGTTGGTCAGATCAACATCCTGATCCCGGAGATGACGGCTGACGACCTGGCCCTGCGGCTGAGCGCCGTTACGGCGGCGGCAGGGCTTGTCTGGTACTACGAGCCAAGCGAAACGCCTGAGCTAGCCCGGGCGATCTCCCAACTGGCCGAGCGCGCCATCGACACCAACGAGGACTCCGAGGTCCGGCGGGCCGCTATTGAGGGATTGATCCGTCTCCCCGACAGCGCCGGCCCCATCGCCGTGGCAGCCCTGGTTAAGGTCGCGCAAGACGATGACGAGGAACTGGCGGCACGGGCGGCATGGTACTTGTCATGGTGCGGCCCGGCCGCCGCCGAAGCCCAGCAGCCATTGCTGGAACTGCTTGAAACGGCTACCGGCGAGCTAAAGGCCAGTGTCATCGAAACTCTCCTACGCATTGGCGCCGAGCCGGCCCCCTTGGCCGAACTGCTCGAAACAGTTCCCGACGAGTCAAAGGCCGACCTCATCTCTTCCCTACTGGCCTTTGGCGTCGAACTGGACGCCGTGGCGACGGAATTGCGGGCGCTTCTGTCGAGCGAAGATACAGAGACGCGCCAGGCCGCCCTGTGGAGATTGACGTGGCTGCCGGCGACATATGAATTCGTTGACGACGTAGTGGCCTTGCTCACCGACCCCGACAAGAAAATTCGATCCCAGGCCCTCCAATGCCTGCAGGACTGGGAGGTAACCCCCCTGCCGCCTGATACGGTCGAGCTACTTACCGGGTACATGCTGATCGTCCCCACCGGGCATCTGGATACGTACTACGACGATGAATACTACTACGACTACGACGATGTAGACTACGATGAAGACTACGTCGAAGAAGACTACGTTGATGAAGATGACAACTACGACGATGAAGGCGACAACTACGACAAAGACGAAGAGGGCGTGGGCAACGATCCGTTGGGCCCCTGGGCCGAAGATAATGTCGCCCTAATGGCGGACATGCTGTTTGTCCAGACAGGCCGGCGCCGCTGGCCCGCGCTGCAGCGCGTCTACGCCGATGGCAAGGACATCGCCCGGCTGGCCGTTATCAAAGTTGTGTCCCAACACGTATACAAGGATATCTCGTGCTTCGATGGCATCAGCACGGCCGAGCCGCCGGGCAAGATGATGACCCAGGCCCTCGATGACCCCGTCAACGAGATTCGCCGCAGTGCGGCGCTGTGGCTGGCCTACTACGGCCTCTTGCCCGAGGACCGCTTGTCAGAGTTGGTCGCCGGCATGCCCTACTACACGGGGGACGAGAGGATAGCTGGGGACGCCTGGAGCGACCCCCCCGTATGGGAACATCCCAGCCCGCAGATGGGCCAAGCCCTGCGATTGGCCGCAGCTACCGGCAAACTGACAAGCTACCGTCTGGCAGCTATCAAACTGTGCGGGTCCATTAAATGGTTCCCTATCCCTTTCTTTACCGAACTAACCGCCGACATGATTAGTATGGTCAAGGACGGGCCGCCGGAGCTCACCTGGCCGGCGGCCAAGATGCTCATTGAACAAATGTGGATGCCCGACCAGGCCATCGAGCCGCTGGTGGACCTGCTTGCGCGCAGTGTCGACGACCGGATCGCGGGACCCGATGCATCCCCGTCAAGCCCCGATTCCGATTGGTCTTCCTTGGCCACGGCGCTTATCGTCGCCGGGCGCGCCGATGCTGTGCTGGCGCCGCTGCAGAAGATCATGGCTCACGACGACGTCTTCTTGAGGCTGGAGGCATTGGACGTCCTGGCCGGGCGACCAGGCCCCAACGAGCCCCAGGAACTGATCGACCTGCGGAACAGCGTGGACTTGCGGAACAGCGTGTCGGCCGAGCTGAAAGAGCTCTTCCAATCGCCGGACCCCCTCGTGCGCCGGGCCGTCGTCCGGCAGGCCAAATCGTTGGACTCCGTCGACGACGCAGGCGACATCCTTGTCGCAGCCCTGGCAGATGCCGACCAGACCGTCCGCTATTCAGCCGTCGAGGTCCTGGCGGACCTGGCCCCCACCCACGCCGACCGCGTCATTCCGGGCCTGATTGCGGTTATCGGTGACCCTACCACCAGCGGAAATCCCCGGAGCCGGGCACGCTGGGCGCTGCGCGATTGCAAGCCCGGCGCGAATGTTCTGCCGGACCTGCTGAAGATCGCCCTGGACGCCGATCACCCCGGCGCCTGGTCCGCTGCGATCCTGTGGGGTGACATCTACAGCGAGGCCCGCCAAGCCCAAGCCGACCAACAGTGACCTCTTGAGTCCCGGCAGGGGACGGGTGAGCTTAGCCCAGGCCAAGGGCCTGGCAGGTATCAGCCTAGGGCGAAGCCCTAGGAACATGGCCCGGCAAGACGCTGAGCCCTGAAGGGGCGAAAGAAAGGGAACGCAACCTATGCCGCAATCGCTGGCGAAGATGACCATACACCTGACGTTTTCCACGAAGGACCGTCGGCCGTTGATCGTGCCAAAGCTCCGCGAGAAGCTCTGCGGGTACCTGGGTGGCATATTGCGCGGGCTGGATTGCCCGTCAATCTGCATTGGCGCGATGGGCGACCATGTCCATGTTCTTTTCATCCTGTCGCGTAAACAGCCGCTGGCTGGGGTCATCGAGGAGGTCAAGAAGAGCTCGTCCAAGTGGATCAAAGGTCAGGGGGAGGCGATGGCTGACTTCTATTGGCAGCGCGGGTACGGGGCGTTTTCTGTCAGCCAATCCGGTATCGCGGAGACCAAAGCCTATATCGCATCGCAGGAAGAGCATCACCGGCGGGTGAGCTTTCAGGATGAGTTTCGGGCATTCCTGACCCGTCATGAAATCGATTATGACGAGCGATATGTGTGGGATTGATTGTGTTGCGCCCCTGCCTACCGGCAGGCAGGCCTTCAGGGCTTGCTCATTCCGCGGCCGATTACCTAGGGCTTCGCCCTAGGCTGACATCTGTCAGGCCTTTGGCCTGAAGAGAAGATCATCGGAACAAAAGCCACGCCGCCAGGCTCCCGTGCTGGTCCTACCCCCCTGCCTTGGCTTCCAAATCTTGCATGCGTTGTTTTAGCGTCTCCCCGCCGGGGGCGGAGAAGCCGCCTGGTTTGCCGTTGGCGTAGGTTACTCGGTGGCATGGGATTACCAGCGGGAGAGGGTTCTTGCCCATCGCGGCGGCTACCGCGCGGGCGGCGTCGGGTCGGTCTATCTGCTTTGCTGGTCCGCTGTAACTCGTCGTCTGGCCGTGGGGTGTAGTCGCGGCATATTCGGGCCTGCCTGCTGGCAGGCAGGTGTCCGCCGCCAAGAATTCGGGAACCCCCAGCTGGTCTGTGCGTCAAACCAGACAGAGGTGGCCCATGAAACACATCACTGTCATTGCAGCGATCAGCATCACGTTCATCCTCAACGGCTGTTCGAAGACAGATCAGCCTTCCGATACGGAGAGCCCAGACAACGCGCCCGCCCAGCAGAACGCCGCGGCCGGCCTACGATGCACGCTCTCGGCGGACAAGAGCGTCGTCACGCCTAACGAGGCCGTGACGCTCACGTTCCGTCTCCATAACGAGACTGACCAGGCCATCAATTTCATATTTGCTCAGGGCCGTCATGATCCGTGGGGCAGTGCCGCGCCTGTCGTGACTGACCCGGACGGGCGGGAAGTTGTCTTCTCCTGGCCGGTCCCCGAGTACGTAGGCGCCCTGCGAAAGACGCTCTCGATCATCGTCATCCCGCCACACGGAGCCTGGGAAACGATCATCGTGCTCCCCCCCGGCGGCAGGGACTGGCTGGCCTGGCCGCCGGGCGCCTATGTTTGTCGCGTCCGCTTTGAAGCCAAGTCGCCGGCCGAATGGCTTGCGAGGGAGGGCCTGGATTACAGATTCACTCCCATCGGCCTGGAGGAGGCCATGCGCGAGGCTGAAGACAAGCCGTTCTGGGCAGGTGAACTTGTCTCCGCGCCGATCCAGTTCACATGCCGCTAGGCGGGCAGCTCAGCCGCTTTGAGTGGCTGCCTTGGCTTCCAGGTCTTGCATGCGTTGTTTGAGCGTTTCGCCGCCGGGGGCGGAGAAGCCGCCTAGTTTGCCGCTGGCGTAGGTTACTCGGTGGCAGGGAATTACCAGCGGGAGAGCGTTTCTGCCCATCGCGGCGGCTACTGCGCGGGCAGCGTCGGGGCGGTCTATTTGTTTGGCTAGATCGCTGTAGCTGGCGGTCTGGCCGGGGGGGATGGCTCGACACGCTCGCAGGACCAGGCCTGCGAAGGTGGTCTCTTTCGGCAGGCGGCAGGCGATGTCGTCGAAGCTCACCGGCTTGGCGTTGAAGTACGCCCGGCAGCGGTCGCGGAACGTCTCGAAGGCGGCGTCATCCCGCACAGCCCCCTGGTGCTCGAAGGCGAGCAGAGCTTCCAGGTCGGTGAGTTGGTAGTGCGGCAGTTCTACGCGGATAAGTTCCCCGCCGTCGGCGACGGCGCCCATGGGCCCGGCGGCGGTGGGGAAGACGGTGTATGTGAGGTCGGCCATACAGCCATGCTACCGGGCTGGCAGCTTGGCGACAAGTGGCGCGGGCGCACTCGCCCATCGCTGCGGCGCTGCCCGCAGAGGCCGGGCGATGCAAGATCCTGCAAATACCCCTACGCGGTCCGGCGATGCGGGCGCCGCCCTTCGGCGATCCGCTGGAACTCCGACACCCTGGACGAGATCATTTGCAGTGCGGCGCGTCCCTGCCTGGACTGAGCCAGCCCAACGAACTGGAAACCCAAGGAGACCACGTCGCCGGTCTGGTCAAAGTGGCGGAACTGCCCATCGGCGAAGCAGCTTTCCTGGCCCAGTCCGAAAGTCAGATGCACGCCGACAGCGTCGCCCAGTTGCAGTTCGGGGCCCGTGTAATCGTGGCAGGCCATCTGAAAGCCGCCGGCGCTGATGTTGTCCACCGTGCCGGTCCATACGGAAATGTCGGCGGCCGAGCCGACTGGCTCGGACTCTTGCCCGCCGAACCAAAAGGACGCGCGAACAATCTTGCTTTCAGGCACGGCCACGCGCTGGTAGACGCGGCGTTGCAGGCGGTGCATTTTGGTGGGGCTGATAACGCTGAGGACTTGTGGTTCCTCCTCGCCGGGGTGATCGGCCAGGCCGGCGACGGTGGCGGAGCAAATATGCTTGTGGTGACGGTACTTGAAGCTCAATCCGACACGGTCGGCCAGTTCGAACTGATGGGGCTCGCCGTCATCGTCGCGGGGCATCGCCAGCAGGATGTGCTGGCCTTGCAGGGCGACAAATCGGCTGTGGAATATGGCCCAACCGTCTTGTTTGCGGCAGGTTAGAGCCACGGGAATTCTCTTTTCCACGGCCCCCTGGATGGCCTCATTGATCTGATCGTTATCAAGTTCCTGCAAGTTGGGCATCGTAAGACCCTTTCCAATTGTCTGACTCGGCCCCTGACGGCGGGCCCTCCATGAGGCATCGTCGGACATTTGAAGTGGCCACTTAAGTAAGCTCAGCCATGCCCCCGAGAGACCGGCGGGGAAGCTACCGGCCGATATCGAGTTTCTCGCTTATCAGGGCTATCGCTTCCTGGGCGTAATCGGCCTCAAGATCGACAAATTGAAATCCCAACATCGCCATCTCCCCATCCGCGCCGTGGTGGCGCGACTGGGCGTCCAGATATGCCGCTTGCCCCTCGCCGCCGAACGTAATGCAAATACCAACGATATCGCCGGGCTCGATGTATCCGCTGGCTTCGCCGCTGGCTCGCACGAGTATGCCTCCCGTTGACAGATCCATCACCCGCCCGGACCACACCGGCGCATCTACGCGGGCTTCCTCTGGCTCGGCTTCCCTGCCGCCCAGCCAGAAACTCGCCCGCGCCTGCAACTTGGCGGGCACGTCCTCTCGTTTGTGCAGCCGGCGCTCCGATCGCCGCATCGTGCCGGACAGGGCCACGCGAACGGCCTGCTTCTGCTGTTTCGACTCGTCGGTGTAGTTTTCCTCGCCCACGGCCGAGCCGGAAAAAACATACCGCGTCGCCCCGAAGCGAAACATCAGCCCGATCTCCTCGTTGGCCTCGTAGCTCATCACCGTCACGCCGTTATCGGACGTGGGTAGATCAATCCACATTACGCCTTGCTGTGTAACGATAATGCGACTTCGAAATGTCAGCCATCTGTTCTGCCGTTGAATTGTCACCGTCAGCGGCAGCGACCTGGAGACAGCGTCAGCCAGGACCTGCTGGATCAGCTCGTCGGATATATCTTCCATCTTCGCCATGGGGCTCCTCGCTCCGACCGGCCGGACACAGGCTATTACCTGCGCCAGGCTCCTGGTGAGGCTTGTCCGCGGGCTCACCGGCGGGCTCAATTATATCGGCAGACAGCGATGGACAATGCAACTTCGTTTTCACTGTTGCCAGCCCGCCGGCGATGCTAGAATCTCTTGCGTTACATCGCCGTAGCTTTTGCCGGAAAGAATCGCCGTAGTGACCACAATAAATGCCTCCAAAACGCTGGCCGTGCCTGGCTTTGCAGTTGTCAAGCCGCTGGGCACGGGAGCGTGCAGTACAATCTGGCAGTTGCGCCAGCGCCGGACAGGGGCGATGTTCGCCCTCAAGCGCATCGTAAAGACCCAGCCCGACGATGACCGCTTCTTCCGCCAAGCCATCAATGAGTTCGAGGTCGCACGAAACTTCGATCATCCCGTGGTCCGCAAGATCCATCGACTAAAGAAGCTGCGCAAGCCATTTCGCCTGAAAGAAATCCACCTGCTCATGGAACTGTGCGAGGGCGAAACTCTGCAAGACAACAGGCCTCGGTCGATAGCCGAGATCATCGCTACCTTCCTGAAAGTCGCCGAGGGCGTCTGCCATATCAATGACTGCGGCTTCGTCCACGCCGACCTGAAGCCCAACAACATCGTCGTCTCTCGTGACGGGGCGGTGAAGCTCATAGACCTCGGCCAGAGCTGTCACGTCGGCAAGATCAAGGACAGAGTCCAGGGCACGCCGGACTACATCGCCCCCGAGCAAGTCGAGCGCCGCCCGCTGGACGTCCGCACGGACGTGTTCAACTTCGGGGCGTCGCTGTACTGGGTGCTCACCGGACAGGCGATCAAGACCGTGCTGCCCAAGAAGAACAGCGTGACGCTCAAGGTGGACATGAACACCGCCCCCCCCGAGCAGATCAACCCCGACGTGCCGGTATCGCTCAGCACGCTTGTCGCTGAGTGCACAGAGCTGCTCCCCAGGCGCCGCCCCCAAACGATGAAGGCGGTCGCGGCGAGGCTTGAGCTCTGTCGGCGCGCGATATCGAGGACGCCGCCCGGGCCTATAATCGAGCTGCCACCGGACTGACCATGCCAAACCCCGTCGCCGATATATTACGACAAGCCGCTCAGCTGAACCGCCAGGGCCCCCAGCGGCAGGGAAACACCGTACACGTGCCCCCCGGGCGGGAACTGCTGGTGGCCGGCGACATCCACGGGCGGCGGGATATCCTAAACAGGATCATCGCTCACGCAGCCCTCGGCAGCCACGGCCAGCGCGTTCTGGTCCTGCAGGAACTCATCCACGGGCCCCTCGACCCGGCCACCGGGCAGGACCGCAGCGTGGAACTGGTCATGCGGGCAGCCAGGCTCAAGGTAGCCTACCCCGAGCAGGTGCTGCTGCTGCTGGGCAACCACGACCTCGCCCAGGCGACCGGCAAAGAGATAACCAAAGGAGGCATGGACGCCTGCCGTGACTTCACCGCCGGCGTTCAGGCCGCCTTCCCGGACAGCGCCGCAGAAGTGATCGAGGCGATGAGCGAGTTCTTCCTCTCTCAGCCCCTCGCCGCCCGCTGCGCCAGTGGCACGATGGCCTGCCACTCACTGCCGTCACCAAATCGCATGGAGACAGCCGGCGTCAAGATTCTCACCCAGCCATGGCGTGAGGACGATCTGCTGCGTGGCGGGTGCGTCTACGAATGGACCTGGGGGCGAAACTATACTGACGAGCAAGTCGAAACGCTGGCTGATGAGCTGAAGGTGGAGTTCTTCGTGCTGGGCCATCAGCCCTCGGACATGGGCTGGCAACTCGCCACGCCGCGAGCCATGATAGTAGCCAGCGACCACAACAACGGATGCATCTTGCAGTTCGACGCCGACACCCCCCTGACCAGCGAGCTAGCCGTCGCAGCGCTGCGACCGGTAGCCGACCTGGCCGGGGCAGGAGCCTCTAGTGAGTGAACTGACGGGCCGACAAAAGCGTTTTCTCCGCGGCCTGGGCCAGAAACTCTCGCCGGCGGCCGTGGTCGGCAAGGCCGGCTTGTCCGCCGAGATGACCGGCAATGTCAAACGACTGCTGGCTCGCCATGAACTAATAAAGGTCCGCCTGCCTGAGGGCTCGCAGCGCAAGGAGGTAGCCGCCCAACTCGCCGCCGCCGTCAAGGCAACGTGCCTCTGCATAGTCGGCAGAACGACGGTGCTGTATCGGCCTAACAAGAAGCTGGACGCGGACAAACGCGTGCGCCTGCCCTAAGGGCCCCTGCGAGTCTGACCAAGCGGCCCGACACAGTCGGAATATGTCACATGGTGCGCTGAACAAGTGGCCGATCCGGCGCGGGGAGATTTTTTCTTTCCCACAGCCCCGCCATCCGCCTGCGACATTTCCCCAGATGCATACAATGCCATAGAAGACAGCCGCGCCAGGCTGGGGGGCTGCGGGGGGCAGACAGACAGTGGCAGCGCGGCCGATGGCAAGGCAGCAACGAGAGCAGCGTGGGATCTCGTACTGCCTTGCCTTTCTTTTGTGGGCGTCGCTGGCGGGCCGGGCTGCTCATCGGCGTCAATCGCCCGGCGGGCGCCTTTGCCGCCAGGGAATCGCCCAGCCCGCCGGGGAAGCCTGCCGAGACCTGCCCTCCTGGCAAGGCCATTGGGTAACTAGCTGCCAGATAGGTAGCTTAAAGTCAGTAGGTTTTTCTGAGGTTTGGCAAGTATCATCTGTCGCATTTTCTGCAAGAATAGTGCTTGACACGGGTTGCCCCACAAGCCTACTATTATGGTGTATTTCATATCTGACGGAACGTGTGGGAGCACGGTTCCCCTCCGTTGGACGCCCCGGGTGGCTCCGGGCAGGATTAGTAGTTTGGGTAAGCGATGTCCAATCTGTGGCAGCATTCGGCAGCACTTCGTAGCTTGCGGGAGTTGCTCCTATCAGACATGCCAAGTTTCCTGGCTAGGGGACTGCATCCGCTCGACCCACGATTCAAGGAGTAGCAGCAATGCCAAAAGGTACAGTTAAGTGGTTCAACAACGCCAAGGGTTTCGGTTTTGTAACCGCCGAAGACGGTACCGAGGCGTTCATTCATTACAGTGACATTGAGTCGGAAGGCTTCAAGTCGTTGGAAGAAGGCGACCCGGTAGAGTTCGAGCTGACAGAAGGCACGAAGGGCCCCAAGGCAGTTAAGGTCCGCAAGGCCTAGTCGCCAGCCTTGAGAAAACGCAAGCTGCGCCGCCCTCGACGGGACAGCGCAGTAGCTTTTATCAAGGGCGTAGTCCCGGCCTGACTGGGGTTACTCTTCGTCGGGGGTTGTCTCTTCAGCCGGCGGGACAGGCTGGAACTTCGCCGCGTCGGCAAATACGTATCCGTCCGTGCCTGTCGTGCGAATTATCACCCCTCCGCCAGTGCCCTGGTTGAACGTGTACCTGCCCAGCAGCAGCCAGTCGCCGCCTGACGTCTGCTGATTGACCGTAACGTTCGACATGCCGCCGGCGTGCAAGACCTCCACCGGTACGTTGGTAGCTGTGAAATCCGCAGCCGGGACGAACAGGTAAACGTCATACTCCCCCGCTGCAGGCAGGTCCGGCAGGAACCCTATCGCATTGACGCCCTTGTTGGCGTTGTTGTCGTGCAGCAACGACGCGCCATGCTGACTGCCGTCCCACGCCACTGCCTGCCACTCGCCTTCACCGGCTATCCACTGGCCATCATCGTTGTCGATGACAATCGCATCGCTCTCCGCTTCGGCATCGATCGGCGTGAGTGGCGTCAAGGCCAAGGCCTCAGGCACTACCGGGCGGATGAAGTTGAACTCCGCTTTCGCGTCGCGCATTATCGATTTACGCTTTGACGGCAACCGATCTTGCTCACGTTTGGAGGCCTTCAAGTCCTTCTTCAGCCGGCCAACTTGTCCATTAATCGTCTTGACGGCGGCGTATATTTCTTCTTCCCTGTCGAACAGGGCTTGAATCTCTTTCTGATTCGGATTGTTGGCGTTATTCTGCGCGCTGGCGCCTGTGTCGGCATCTGCGCCGCCCCGGGAGTCATCGGAGTCCTCTTCGCTTTCCTTCATCAGCCGCCTTCGCCTGGCTATCACCTCAGACAGTTCGGTGCTGTACGCCTGAACCTCGGCTTGCAGTTCGAGGCCTTCGGCTTTGATTTCGAAAATTTTCTCGGCTATCTCTTTTTCCGCTGCCGCATAGGCATCGTACCCGGCGGACATGGCGGCGTAGCCTCGTTGGTAGGCGTCGTTACCGGCCCAGGCTTCTTGATTGGCCTCAACAGTGGCCGCTGCATCCTCATCCAACGCCGTCGCTTTGGGCGCCCAGTCCAAGTGCGCCACCAATTGCCCAAGATTCTCCATCGTCGCCTCGTCGGTCACTCCCATGGCTGCCGCCTTGGCCAGCTGACCGGTCGCCGCGCGATAATCTCCCCTGCGAGCCTGGCAGTACCCCATCACCGTCATGGCAAGGGGGCTGTCGGGGCTTATTCTTACCAGCTCGGAAACGGCTGTGTAGGCCATGTCCGGGCTGTCCAGCTCGATAAGCTTTTCGATGTAGGCGACGCGCAGCTCGGCGCTGTCCCTGGCTCGCCGAGCAATGCCCGCATATACCTTGCTGGCATCGCGGGTCCGCTCAGCGGCGATAATCTCCGCTATTGCCGCTGAAATCTCCTCATCGCTGGCGACATTGTCATCATCCCCAGCCGCCAGGCACACGCCCGTCGCCACCACAATGAGCAGAACAGACAAAGTAAGCCGTCGGAAATACTTATTCTTCATAGCATCCACCTCGGTCAAGAAAACTGCGTGAGGAACTGCGCCAGGGCAGAGACCCCGCACCCAGCCTGTCGATCAGGATCATACCACAGTCTTCGGTAGATAAGAACAAGTTTGTCCACCAGGCCAACAAGGCTATTTCGACAAAAGCTCGTTGCATCGCCGGCGGGAAATGTGCACAATGACCCATCCGCTCCGGCGGCATTCGGCCGGCGTCCGCTATGGGCCATCCCAGACGCCTGCGGGGACGAATGATCGACAGCAACCGAACCGTAGTCGCCAAGACAACCAGCAAGAACAACACTGCCCGAGGAGCCAGCAAAATGTCTCGACGCAAGGTGATGATGGACGGCAACCAAGCCGTCACTCACGTGGCCCACAAGATCAACGAAGTGATCGCCATCTACCCAATCACGCCCTCCAGCTCGATGGGCGAATATGCCGACGAAATGTCCGCCCGCGGCGAGCGCAACCTGTGGGACACGATCCCCCTGGTCGTCGAGATGCAGTCCGAGGGCGGGGCGGCCGCGGCCGTCCACGGCGCGCTGCAGAGCGGCTCGCTGACGACCACCTTCACGGCAAGCCAGGGCCTGCTGCTGATGATACCCACCATGTACAAGCTCGCCGGCGAGCTGACCAGCACGTGCTTCCACGTGTCGGCGAGGTCGCTGGCGTTCCAGGCGCTGAGTATATTCGGCGACCACAGCGACGTGATGTCCATCCGCCAGACGGGCTTTTCGCTACTGGCATCCGGCAGCGGGCAGGAAGCGATGGACATGGCGCTGATCGCCTCGGCCTGCACGCTCGAGGCGCGCGTACCGTTCCTGCACTTTTTCGACGGGTTCCGCATCAGCCATGAAATATCCAAGGTCGAAGAACTCACGCTCGACGACATGAAGGCGATGATAGACGACCAGCTCGTCCTCGCCCACCGCGCTCGCGGGATGAGCCCCGACCGCCCCGTACTTCGCGGCACGAGCCAGAACCCGGACGTGTACTTCCAGGGGCGCGAGTCGGTCAATCCGTTCTACGCGGCCTGCCCCGGCATCGTACAGAAGGCGATGGACAAGTTCGCGGGCCTGGTCGGCAGGCAGTACCACCTGTTCGACTACGTCGGCGACCCCAACGCCGAGCGCGTGATCGTGATGATGGGCAGCGGCTCGGAGGCTGCCGACGAAGCGATCGAAGTGCTTGTGGCCGCCGGCGAGAAAATCGGCATGATAAAGGTCCGCCTGTATCGCCCGTTCAGCGTTGCCGATTTCATCGACGCCATCCCCGCAAGCTGCAAGGTGCTCGGCGCCCTGGACCGCACGAAAGAGCCCGGCGCCATCGGCGAGCCGCTGTACATGGACTGCATCAACGCCCTCGTCGAGGCAGGCAGAACTGTCTCCGTCATCGGCGGCAGGTATGGGCTTTCCAGCAAAGAGTTCACGCCCGCCATGGTCAAGTCCATCTTCGATAACCTCGCCGCCGACAAGCCGAAGAACCACTTCACCATCGGCATCGACGACGACGTGTCCGGCACATCGCTTATCTACGACCCCAACTGGTCCACCGAAGGCGACGACGTTGTCCGCGCGATGTTCTACGGGCTCGGCTCGGACGGCACGGTAGGCGCGAACAAGAACTCCATCAAGATCATCGGCGAGAACACGGACAACTTCGCCCAGGGCTACTTCGTATACGACTCGAAGAAGGCCGGCGCCGTCACCGTCAGCCACCTGCGGTTCGGGCCCAAGCCCATCCGCTCGACGTACCTGGTCACCCACGCGAACTTCGTGGCCTGCCATCAGTTCATGTTCCTGGAAAAGTACGACATGCTCGCCAACGCCATCGAGGGAGCGACTTTCCTGCTCAATTGCCCCATGGACACGTCGGAAGTGTGGGACCACCTGCCCCGCCCCATCCAGCAGACGATTATCGATAAGAAGTTGAAGTTCTACGCCATCAACGCCTACGAAGTGGGCGAAAAGGCCGGCATGGGCGGGCGAATCAACACGATCATGCAAACGTGCTTCTTCTACCTGTCGGGCATATTGCCGCAGGACGAAGCGATCGCCGCCATCAAGGCCGCCATCAAGAAGACGTACGGCAAGAAGGGCGACGAAATCGTCAACAAGAACAACGCCGCCGTCGACCAGGCGATCGCACACCTCGTGCAAATCGACGTGCCCGCCGAGGCGACAAGCTCCATCGAGCTGCCGCCCGTCGTGCCGGCCGAGGCGCCCGACTTCGTCCAGGACATCACCGCGACGATCATGGCCGGGCGAGGCAACGAGCTGCCCGTCAGCAAAATGCCCGTCGACGGCACCTGGCCCACAGGCACGACCCAGTGGGAAAAACGCAACATTGCTCTGCACATCCCCCAGTGGGATCCGGACGTCTGCATCCAGTGCGCCAAGTGCTCGATCTCCTGCCCGCACGCGACGATCCGCGCGAAGGTCTACGACCCGGCCCTGCTGGAAGGCGCACCGGCTACGTTCAAGAGCGTCGACACTAAGGGCAAGGAGTTCGCCGGCAAGACGTGGACGATTCAAATCGCCCCCGAAGACTGCACCGGTTGCGGCCTGTGCGTGGAAGCCTGCCCCGCCAAGAACAAGCAGGTCGAAGGTCGCAAGGCCATTAACATGGCCGACCAACTGCCCCTCCGCCAGGCCGAGCGAGAGAACTACAAGTTCTTCCTGAACTTGCCCGAAACCGACCGCACCCAACTGAAGCTCAACACGATCAAGGGCAGCCAGTTGTGCAAGCCGCTGTTCGAGTACTCCGGCGCGTGCGCCGGCTGCGGCGAGACACCATACATCAAGCTGATGACCCAACTCTACGGCGACCGCGCCGTCATCGGCAACGCCACTGGCTGTTCGAGCATCTATGGCGGCAACCTGCCGACCACGCCATACACCTCCGACGCCGCCGGCCGCGGGCCCGCCTGGAATAACAGCCTGTTCGAAGACGCAGCCGAGTTCTCCTTCGGCTTCCGCCTGACGCTCGATAAGCAAATCGAGTATGCCACCGAACTGCTCAAGGAACTCGGCGGCACAATCGGCGATGAGCTGACCGGCGCTCTGCTGGCAGGCACCCACGCCACCGACGAGCAAGGCATCGCCGACCAGCGGGTCCGCATCGAGCTGCTCAAGGGCAAGCTCGGCAGCGACGCGAGGTCAGCCCAACTGCTTTCCCTGGCTGACAAGCTCGTCCACAAGAGCGTGTGGGCGATGGGCGGCGACGGCTGGGCGTACGACATCGGTTACGGCGGGCTGGACCACGTGCTGGCCAGCGGCCGGGACATGAACGTGCTCGTCATCGATACGCAGGTGTACTCCAACACGGGCGGGCAGTGCTCCAAGGCCACGCCCATCGGCGCGGTGGCCAAGTTCGCCGCCGGCGGCAAGCCCGTCGCCCGCAAGGACCTGGGCATGATCGCCATGACCTACGGCAACATCTACGTCGCGCAGATCGCCATGGGCGCCTCCGACGCCCAGACGGTCAAGGCCTTCCTGGAAGCCGACAACTACCCCGGCTGCAGCCTGATCATCGCTTACAGCCATTGCATCGCCCACGGGTTCAACCTGCGGGAAGGCTTCGCCCACCAGAAAGCCGCCGTCAACAGTGGGGCCTGGCCCCTGTTCCGCTTCGACCCGCGTCTGGCGGACGAGGGCACCAACCCGCTGCAACTGGATAGCAAGGCCCCGAGCATTCCGCTGGAAGATTACATCTACAACGAAACGCGGTTCAAGATGCTCACCAAGTCCGCCCCGGATACCGCCAAGAAGCTGCTCGACCAGGGCCAAAAGAACGTCTACGCCCGCTGGAAGCTCTACGAGCACCTGGCGTCGATGGATTACTCATTATCGACCGAGATGGTCTCCGTCTGATCGCGCCCACAACAACCCTCCTGCCGCCTCGATGAGCGGCAAGGGGGTTGTTCTGCGCAGAACCGCGCAGAATATGCTCGTTCGCCCTGCCGGTTAGCGCCGTCGGCGTTTCAGTCCCGAGGCAAGCTCGGGATTTCAGCGTCGGCTTCGCCGCCGCTTCAACATCGCCACGCTGCCCATGGCCAGCAGACCCATCGTGGCAGGTCCGGGGATCACCTCCGCCGTCACAACTGCCCAGAAGTCCGTGTTGTCCATCAGGGGGGCGATCAGCTCCGCGTTGACGCCCCAGGCGTAGACGGGCACGTTGGTGGAGGTGTGGCCGCCCGTGGACCAGGAGACGGTCGGCGCGTTGCCGGCCCCGTTGTCTGCGTGGACGCTCAGCCCGCCGGTTTCGTGGTCGGCGGTGACGATGATCAGCGTGTCGGTCCGCCCGGCCGCCCAGTCGACGGCCTCCTGCACGGCATTGGAGAACTCAACCGTCTCGCGAACGTTTCGCTGGATATCGTTGTTGTGGCCCGCGTGGTCGATCCGCCCACCCTCGACCATCAGGAAGAATCCGCCGGCGTTGTTATCGAGGACATTCAGCGCGGTGGTCGTCATCTCCGACAGGTGCGGCAGCGTGCCCAGCCCGTCGTATTCATACGGCAGGTGCCCGTTGCCGAACTGGCCGGATATGTAGGTCGCCGTTTCGGTGTTCAGCCCCGCCATGCCGGCTGCGTCCGTAAAGACATTGTAGCCCGCGCCGATTGCGGCAGCCGGCGACATCCCGTTGCCCCCACCTCCCAGCAGCACGTTGGGCTGAGTCTGGTTGATGTAGTCGCCGCCGATCTGGGAGAGATTGTTTCGGCTGGGCTCGTGCGCGCCGAAGGAGGCCGGCGTGGCGTGGGTCAAGTAGGTCGTCGTTACCAGCCCGGTGGATCGGCCGAGGCCCTGATAGTATTCCAGCAGCGTCTGCAGGTCGCCGCCGCCGCCGGGATAGGCCTGCGAGATCACGCCGTTGTTGACCTTCACGCCGGTAGCCAGCGACGTACCGGCCGCCGCCGAGTCGGTGACGGAACTATTGGCTGAGTAGGTCCTCACGTACCCCTGGTAGGGGAAGCTCTCGAACGACATCGCTCCGCCGGCGAACATCCCAGCCGCCTGTACCTGGGCAGGCCCCATGCCGTCGCCGATGAAGAAGATCACATTCGTCGGCTGGGCCGATGCGACAGGCGTAGCGACGGACCACAAGAGCAACATGATGAGTGTGGCGAGTTTCCGGGCCATTGTCATCCTCCTTGTCATGGGACAACAACAGAGTACCACGACTGCCCGGGATTCCAAGACAAAAATGCCCATCGACGCGCCCGCCACAACAGGCCGTGGCGTTTGGAGGCTTGATATGAGCCCACTGTCGGTGGTATAAGAGCACGGTTGCAGCTTCCCCCGGGCCCTTAGCTCAGCGGTTAGAGCAGTAGACTCATAATCTATTGGTCGTAGGTTCAAATCCTACAGGGCCCAATGACTCGCACGTCTCGCCAGCTCCGCTTGTCGTCCCTGCCCTCGAAAGAGGAATGTCTGGGTGCCATGCTTCTACGCTGTTGTAGAAGCATGCTGACCCCGGCCTCATTCACATGCTTCTGTAGGCAGAAGCATGGCACCCCGCAGGCGCTATCGGTTTCGTCGTCTCAAGAGCGCCAGCCCGCCCATCGCCAGCAGGCTCAGCGTGGCTGGTTCGGGGACTTCGTACTTAACCAGGAAGGCGTCATTGCCTCCCGCGTTGGGCCCGCCGAGGCTGCCCTCGGTGCGACCGCTAATGTAGGCGTTGCCGGCGGCGTCCACGGCCACGGCGAAGCTGTAGTCGTAGCTCGACGTGCCGATCTGCTCGCTCCAGAGCTCGTTGCCCGACGCATCGAACTTGCTCAGGAAGGCGTCATAGTTTCCCGCGTTTGTCCCGCCGAGGCTGCCGCGGGTGTAGCCGCTGATGTAGGCGTTGCCGGCGGCGTCCACGGCCACGGACCAGCTGATGTCGCCACTCGACGTGCCGATCTGCCGGCGCCAGAGCTCGTTGCCCGACGCATCGAACTTGCTCAGGAAGGCGTCAGCGCTTCCCGCGTTTGTCCCGCCGAGGCTGCCGTAGGTGTAGCCGCTGATGTAGGGGTTGCCGGCGGCGTCCACGGCCACGGAGTAGCTGTAGTCGGAACTCGACGTGCCGATCTGTCGGCGCCAGAGCTCGGCGCCCGACGCATCGAACTTGCTCAGGAAGGCGTCATAGTTTCCCGCGTTTGTCCCGCCGAGGCTGCCGCGGGTGTAGCCGCTGATGTAGGCGTTGCCGGCGGCGTCCACGGCCACGGAGTAGCTGAAGTCGGAACTCGACGTGCCGATCTGCCGGCGCCAGAGCTCGGCGCCCGACGCATCGAACTTGCTCAGGAAGGCGTCATAGTATCCCGCGTTTGTCCCGCCGAGGCTGCCCTTGGTGTGGCCGCTGATGTAGGCGTTGCCGGAGGCGTCCACGGCCACGGAGTAGCTGTAGTCGGAACTCGATGTGCCGATCTGTCGCGACCAGGCGACCTGATAGGGGGCTTCGGCCAGCGCAGCTGCCGCGCACAACGCAACCGTCATCATCACAACAATAATTTGTTTGGCCATCGTTACTCTCCTTGATGTGTAGATGTATGCACGTTCTCCTGTGCCCTGCCCCGCGAGACGACCTTCGGCCAGCAGCCTTGGGCCGGCGAGGCGGATGCTCCTTGGCTTCCTGGCAATGCTCCCCAAGAAACGAACTGTACCTATTCTACTACACCTCCCGGCTGGGGCAAGGCAATTCAAGGGGGGACGATCACCCATTTCTGAGAGCCCGGTAGGCCTGCCTGCCGAAGGCATGGGCCACGCGCGCAGCCCGACGACTGTGAGTCCGTGGGCGCCGGGGACCCAACCCACCCACGCTGTGGGTGGGCCTTGTTACGTGCGGGCGGGCACTGCTGCTGGATGACACGCGACGCCCGGTGCCATGCCCATGCCTACGTGGGCATGCAAACATCATCCGTCATCGCTCATGCCCGCGTAGGCGCGGGCATGCCACCCGCCCGGGCAATGGGGGATGGCGTGCTGGGATCGTGGGGCGGCCCGAAACAAGCGTGGCGGATCTCCTGATCCGCCACGTCAAGGGAGCTCTGGTGCAATATCGCCACCCGGGGCGATTCTCAGGACGCGGTGGATCAGGTCGCAGATCCGCCATGGCGGGATATCCACCGCGCAGAATGCACCACTCCTGGCCATCCGGCGTGGTTGCGGCCGGGCCACAAACCACGGCACCCAGCGGTGAGTCCGTGGGCGTCAGGGACACAACCCACCCACGCTGTGGGTGGGCCTTGTTACGTGCGGGCAGACATTGCTGCTGGATGACACCCGGCGAGGGGGCGTGATGGATAGTTGGCCGGGATTTGGCATGGCGGCTGCACTGGGAAATTGTGGGGCTCGCGCGGTCCATCGTCGGTTTGGGCGGTCGGGGCCGGCAAGAAGTGTGCGATATCGGGCAGCTACGGGGAGCTGTGGGGAGCTGCGGCAAGGGAGGCACGTTGAAAGTGCGAGGCCGGGCCGTTGCAAGGGCGTTAATAACGTTGCAAGTGGTGTTAATAAGATGTCGCAGCGACGTGTTATCTGCGCGCTTTTCTGCGCGACGCGGGCAGATTGCCGGGGTGGGCGATCAGCCCAGCACGCTCGGCGCGACTGACACGTGGGCCAGTGGCGCATCCGGGCGGGAGATTCGCCTGAGCAACTGCTCGAAAAGATGCTCGCCTATGGCCACGCCGTCGACGCCGATTATGCATGGCATGGGCTTTACAGGTTGCAGCCACAGGCGAAGGCGCGATGGCGTTATCGCTACGAAGGACTTGCCGGGGCGTGGATACTTTCGGACCGGCTCGATACCCCTGGCGCGGAACTCTGTGTACAGGTCTTCGAAGGACATGTCGGCCATGATGAACAATCCGTCGGGCGTGTATGGCAGGGCCAGTACCTGATCGACGAGCGCCTTGGCGGAAGGGTCGATGATGGGTTCTTTGTCCGGGCCGTCGATATATGTAATTCTCGGGCCTACAAAGTAGTTGCCAGCCGCTCTGTGGCGTTCCACGGCCTCGTGGAAGGCACGCGCCCGCTGCCGGATTCCATGCCTGCCGGGGTGGGTCGTGACGAAAGCAAGTGTGCGGGCGCCACTGGCCATCAGGTTCCCGGCAGCCAGCTCGGCGATTACGTCATTGTCAGCCGTCACGCAGTCCCACGCCTGCTGATGTGGTTCGCATCGGCCCATGGTGACACAGGCAACGTCAGGATCAATGTCCAGCAGCAGCTTTGGGGGATCGGCTACGCCTACGAGAGCTACGACCATCCCTTCGGCGCCCTTGGTGTCGGCCAGCGACCCATCGGAGGCGGCGGAGGCGACTTCGACCTCAATGTCTTCAGCCTTGGCCGCTTCGATCAGGCCCCTGGCAACGTCCTGGCCAAAGGGATAATCGAGAAACAACCTGTCGGGGTGAAGAGGGTCGGTGGGAAGGGAAGGAACGACCAGCAGGAACTTCCTGACCTTCTTGGTCGTCCGGCGGGTGGTGCTGGGCTTGGGGCCTCGCTTGCGCAGGGGCGCTACGTAGCCCAACTGGTCAACGGCAACCAGGACGGCCTTGACGTTCTCGGGACGAACACGCCGATTGCCACTCAGCACGCGAGAAACCGTCATGTGGGAAACGTTGGCGGTCTTGGCTACGTCAATGATGGAAACTGCCATGATATCCCTTGTTAGAGTTGATCAATACGAGGACAGATGCCCAGCGCCCAACGGGCAATACATCAATCATACTTAACAGGCATTTCTCCGTGACAAAACGGAAACATAGTCCGGCCTCCAGCTCAGACAGCCACAAGATAATTACGCAATGCAGGCGCTATTGTCGTCGTATTAACAGATAATTCAATAGAAAACTTGGCGGAAACGCAATATTCTTGCCGCGCCTATGAGTGGCTTGCCGCCTCGGTGAGTCATAACCGCTGTCCTCTTCTAGTGATAGAATCGTGTCAAATGCCGCGTGACTCATCTCGGCCGGGGCGCCTTGTGGCTGGCCTTTCCGACCAGGTAGAGCTCCGTTGGCCAGTTCCGCCTTGAGTTGGGCCACCTTGTACTGCTCAGTTTTTCACGGCCCACCAGGCCCGTATTGGCCTGAAAAAGGTTGAAAAAAAGAATTAATGGTAAATAAAAGTCCCTTGACTCTCTGGCTGGAACAAGGTAATATGCCGTTAATTAGCAAGCTGCATGAGGTTGTACAGCAAGCCGTAAAGAGGCACAACAAGAAGAGATTATAGTCCCCATCATGGATAGGTTAGGTCGCCACCCGGCGGGCCTGTCTGCGAGGATCCGGAGAAGATCGTTTTTGCACCTTTAACATGTCAAGGAGAAGTACGATGAAAAAGAGAATTGCAGTAACACTTGCGCTGGGCATCTGCCTGGCAGTAGCAGCGTCGGCCAGCGCCGATGTGATCGGCGGCCAGACGTACGATTTTGTGGACATCACGGCCGTCAGCGCAGCGGCTGATTTCCGCATGGGCCAGTTTGAAGTCACGATGGATCAGTACTCGTCGCTCATAGGCGGTGCCGGCGGCAGCATCCCGCAGGTCAACATTAGCTTCCTGCAGGCGGCAGAGTTCGTCAATGCGTTGAACGTAGCGGCCGGCACGCCGGTGGCCTACAACATCGTCGCTGGTATCGTCACCCCTTGGGGCTCGGGCGTTTATCGTGCCGCGGATGCCGGGTACTTCATGATCGACGAAAACGAGTTCAAAGACGCCTACCACAATGGCTCGGCGTATCAGAGCTATGCGACGCCGTCGGGCGCCCTGCCCACCAATGCCGAAGCGAACTACCAGGGCGGCTCTGGCGCGCTCTGGGCCGTCGGTAGCGGTGCGGTAGAACTCAACGGCACGTTCGACCTGATGGGCAACGCTGCTGAGTTCATGGAAAATGATACGAACTGGGCCTATCCTGCTGGCGCCGGCACGAATCACCGGTTCATGGGTGGCAGCTATGCGCATGGTACGTACATGCTGCCGTACACCTTCACATACGCCTACGGCGGTGGTGGCGCTACCAACTTTGTCGGCCTCCGCTTGGGTTCGCCGGTTCCCGAACCTGCCACGATGAGCTTGCTGGCCCTGGGTGGCTTGGCTGTTCTGAAGCGCAGGCGTAAGTAAGCAAGTAGCCCCGCAGGAAGTTGCTGCAGGCTTCATACGTAAGATTATCTTCCCCGCCCGGCGCTGTCGCCGGGCGGGGAGTGTATACAAAACCACAACGCTGGGCGGGACATTGCCGCCCAGTCTTAACAAGGGGGCCGTTGGTTAGGCCCCTGTTGTGCTCACACAGTATTCTGCCGTCGTTTAGCAGCAGGTAGGCCCCAAAGAATGGAGTGGATGTCATGAAAATTCGTCAGGCTATATTGATCGCCGCAGGCCTGTGCTTGGCCTTAGTCGCTCAGGCGCCGGCTGTGAGCATGGAGTTCGTCACTGTCGGCGACATGGGCAACGCCGGCGAGCTGTCGGGAATAAGCGCGCCTGGCCTGGGTGCCTACGGTGTGGACAGGCCCAATACCGGCGCGGTGGCCTATGGGTACAATATTGGCAAGTACGAAGTGACGGCCACTCAATACACCGAGTTCCTCAGCGCCGTGGCTGGGGTGGCGGACCCCTACGGGCTTTATAATCCCCTTATGGTCCACAAGGACCCGCCGACCAGGGGCGCCTACGGCGATTACGCCCCGCATATCACGCGTAGCGGCGCAGAAGGCAGCTATACGTACGCTATTGATGCCGGCTTCGAGAATCGGCCCGTGAATTTTGTCAGCACAGCCGATGCCTTCAGGTTCGCCAACTGGATGCACAACGGTAAGCCCTCGGGCGTGCAGGATTCGACGACCACCGAGACGGGAGCGTATGATCTTGTGGGTACGCATCAGTATTATGAGTATCTCCCGGAAGTGTATACATATCCCGACACCATAGACTGGCCTTACGTGGCAAGATGGTACCCGGGAGCTTTGGCGACTGAATTGAACTTGAGGTTGAACGCGACTCTTGGGGCCGTTACGCGTGAGACTAACGCCAAGTACGCCCTGCCGACAGAGGACGAGTGGTACAAGGCTGCCTACTACGACGGGAATGGCAGCTACTACGATTTCGCGATGCAGACTGACGACCAGTCCGTGGTCGACCTGTATATCGAGGACCCCGATCCAGGCTTCAACGCCAATTACAAGCCCGCCAGTGGCTGGGACTTTACGCTGGTTAACCACCCCGGCACTTACCCCTCTATCCTGGGCGTTCCGTCGGATGTCGGCGAGTTCGAGAACTCCGACAGCCACTACGGCACGTTCGATCAGTCGGGCAACCTCGGGGAGTACGTCCACGAACTGATTGGCATAAATGGAGATAAGATCCTCGTGCGTGGCGGCTTCTTCAATGCGAAAATCGCCGATATTACGGCTGCCAGTCGTTTTAAGCAGGCCGACCCGGCGATGGACTGGGCGACCTACGGCTTCCGTTTGGTTTCGTTCGTTACTGAAATTCCCGTGGGCGACATGGATGGCGATGGCGACGTCGACGGTGATGACATCGACCTGATGGGCGATTACATCCGCACGGGCAACGCTCCCACTGCGGGCAACTACGACCTCAGCGCCGACGGCCTGATCGGCGGGACCGACGGTAACATAGACATCAACGACCTGGATTACCTCGTCCGCTTCCTGGTCGAGACCTCAGCCGTCGATGGCGGCGGCAACCCCATCTTCGGCACGCAGTATGGCGATTTCAACCTGGACGGCGAGATCGAACTTGGCGACCTGACTAGGCTCGGTACGTATTACGGCGTCGGCGACACGTGGGCCGAAGGCAACGCCAACCGGTACCTGGACCTGCTGATCGAGCTTGGCGATCTTACGATACTCGGCACATACTACGGCACCGATAATGGCGGCGTCGACACCATCCCCGAACCGATGACTATGGGCTTGCTGGCCGTGGGCGCCTGCCTGCCACTTTTCCACAGGAAAACACGGCATAGCCTGGCCATGCCAAGGAGAAAATGATGAAAACAACAAGAAGTGCAATTACACTTGCCCTGGCCCTCTGCCTCGCGATAGCAGCGTCGGCCAACGCGGATTCGGTTGGCGGCATGACGATCGATTTTGTGGATATTACGAGCGATGCCAGTAGTGCCAACGGCACGGACTGGGGCACCTCTGGCGACAAATTCACCGACCCCGGCGTTTTCCGCATGGGCAAGTTCGAAGTCACCAACGCTCAGTGGGATACGTTTGTCACTGCAATGGGCGCCCCTACAGGCTCTCCCGCGACCGCCTTCGACATGCCCCCGACGGCGTCCGGCCCCGCTAAGCCTGTCAACAATGTCAGCTTCCTTGAGGCGGTGCAGTTCGTCAACTACCTCAATACCAGTACCGGCAATCCGGCGGCGTACAATGTTGTCGGTGGTGTCTTTAATGTTTGGTCCGCCGGCGAAGCCAGCGGCTCGAACCTGTATCGCCACAAGGGCGCGATGTATTTCCTGCCCACCCTCCACCAGGTCCTCAAGGCCGCCTACTGGAATGGCACGACGTTTCAGACGTATGCCAACGCCACGGACACCTTGCCCGCACCTTCCGATTCGTGTTTCTCCACCTCGGGCGGCCTATGGGACGTCGGCAGCGGCGCCGTCGAACTCAACGGGACCTATGACATGATGGGCAACATGGGCGAGCTGCAGGAGAATGATGTTAGCTTCGAGTATCCGGCCGCCTCCAGCATGCACAGGTGGGGACCTGGCGCCAGTATAGTCTCGAGTAGTTTTGGGGCCTTCGCTGGCTGGACAGGCTTTAATGGGAACGAATCGAGCGAATACACGTTTGTCGGCCTCCGTGTAGCGTCGGCCGCAGCGGGTGACTTCGACAGCGATGGCGACATAGACGGAGACGACATCGATCTGATGGGCGACGCGATTCGCCTGGGGTCGGCCGTCGACAGGTACGACCTGAACGGCGATAGCTCGGTCGACGTGAGTGACTTGGATTTCTTGGTCCGTTCGCTTGTCGGGACGTCGGCCGTCGATGGCTCGGGCGACCCGATCTTCGGTACGGAGTACGGCGACTTCAACCTCGATGGCGAAATCGAACTCGGCGACCTGACCAGGCTCGGCACGTACTACGGCGTCGGCGACAAGTGGGCCGAGGGCAACGCCAACCGATACCTGGACCTGGATATCGAGCTCGGCGACCTGACGATACTCGGCACGTACTACGGTGCAAGTAACGGCGGCGACGCCATCCCCGAGCCGATGACGCTTTCAATCATGGTATGCGGCGCGATTGGCCTAATTCGCAGGCGGCGACGGGCATAAATCACCCCAAATGCCGGGCCAAGGTGGGCAGGTTGCGTCCGTGGCCTGCCCACCCCTCACTGTCGGCGGAAACAGCAGCCGCTTGAGGGGGCCGCTCGATAGGCCAGGCGATACACGATGATGGGCCCGGAAATCTTCCGTCAGCAGGTAATTGCCCTTGGCGCAATTACCTGCTCATGGTATACTATCTGATAATTATTCGACCTGAACCTTCCAGCATCTCCCAATGGCCTAGGGGGAGGGCCTTCGGAGATGCAGACTTAAGTATCGTATATAACAGGAGTACCAGCCATATGTCCGAGCGGAATATTCTTGATCTGTTGAAGTCACTATTAACACCTGGCCGACTGGCCATTGGGGTCGCGGCCCTGATCATCGTCGCCGCGGGGCCTGCTCTTGCAGTGGACCCCAACGGGCTTGTTGCTCACTGGTCCCTGGACAATACAGCCGCCGACTCAGGCCCCAACTCGCTGGACGGCACGCCTCTCAATGGCATCGTCTATGGCGACGGCGTTCTGGGCAACGGCCTGCAACTGGACGGGGTGGACGATTACGTCAACATCACTGACGCGGGGGCATTCCCCTCCGTCATCGGCGGGCTGAGCGAGGGAACGATCTCCGTGTGGTTCAAGTTCGATCGCCTGCCAACGTCGAAATGGGAGATGTTCCCAATCTTCTACATGGGCGATGGCGTCGGCGGGATGGGACAAACCAGCGCCGTCATCGAAATTGGCCATCCCACTGACGGCGATACTCAGCTCTACTGGACGACCTATCGGGACGACCTGCAGAACGAGCCGACAATGTGTTTCGACACGAATTTCAATCTGAGCCCGGGCCAGTGGTACAACTTCATGGTCGTTGTGGACCCCTCGGGCAACACCGGGTACCTGAACGGCCAAGAATTGGTGGACCGGGATTACAACTTCGACGGCCCATCGTCACCTGAGTTCCTTGAGGACATCACGGACCAGCAGGTGACGTGGCTTGGCAGGGGTTACCTTACGTTCTCCCCGGTCGACCAGTATTTCCCCGGCCAGATTGACGAGGTGCTCATTTACGATCGCCCGCTCAACGCCACAGAGGTCGCCGACTACTATCAATCCGTGCCAGAGCCGGCCACCTTGAGCCTGCTGGCGGTGGGGGCCTCTGCCCTGTTTAGCAGGCGTAGAAAGTAACGGCTGGCGCCAACCACTGACCTCCTTCTCACCGGCGGCATTGGGAGTTTCCCGGGCCGTCGGTTTCTTTTGTCTTATCGAGTTTCCGCCGCGTTGGCTCAAAGCAACTCCGCCTGCCACCGGGCGGCAAGCCCTGGCAGGCCTCTCAGCGACCACATGGACTCCGCCCGCGATGCCTGGATTAACAGCCGTCTATCTCCTGACTTACGAAGCAGGAGGGCTCTCTCGGGGGGCCGGTTGTAATTGTTATTAACACACCCCCACTCCCCCCGTCGATACCCGACCGGCCTGACCGAAGACCCAGACAAATGCTGAAGCAATCTCTCTTTCCATCAAGTATGACCCGCTTTTTCGAACCCTTGTTGCATAAACGTTATTAACACATATCCAGAAAAAAAGTATGCCAATACATAAATTTGCCTTGCAATCCCGCTGGCGGACCAGTATATTCAATACTCGCGGTGCGGTGCCACACGGACACCCGCCCGGTTGGTTTTTACTTGGCATTTGAAACAATAGAGCAGCAGACGAGAGTGTGTTTGGTCGCACGATGGCAGGAAACCATTTGATCTTCTCGTCTCCAACCTTTCTTGGAAGAAACTATTGCCGTCAGGGAGGGCAACACAGGCCCCGCTTAGCGAGAGGAATCAGGAGAGAATGGAATGAAGAAGACACTAGCGACCTTTATGACCTTGTTCGCTATTGCCGCCGCTGCACAGGCTGAGGTGACAATGGACATGGTCCTCGTTGCCGGCAGCAACACGGCCACAATGATGATCGGCTCGGGAGAGTGGATGTGGCCAGACGCGCCGGCCGGCGCCGTGGCGGACAACTACCAGATCGGCAAGTATGAGGTCACCGCCGGTCAGTACACTGAGTTCCTCAACGCCAAGGCGGCCACAGCCGCCACCTCGACCTTGCTGTACAACGGTCAGATGGGCACCGATTCAAACCTGTCCGTCAACGGCAAACTTGGCGACCCCGTGTATGGTAGCAAGATCAACCGAAGCGGCGACGACGGCAGTTACGTCTACACGGCTGTGGCTCCGAATTTGCCCGTCAACTACGTCAGTTGGGGCGATGCTGCCCGTTTCACCAACTGGCTGCACAATGGCCAGGGCAGCGGCGACATGGAGGCCGGTGTTTACGCCCTCAACGGTGCGAATACAGCGGGCACCCTTAAGACGGCTTACCTTGCCGGGCGTGCGTCAGACGCAACGATCTTCCTGCCCAACCTCGATGAGTGGGTCAAGGCGGCATTCTATGACGGCGCGGGCGGGTTCTATGATGTTCCCACGACGACGGACACCTATCCTGATAAGCGCACTCCCGTTGCCGGCACCAATACGGCCAACATTGATGTCGCCATCGTGATGGGCAACACGGACGCACTCCTGCCTGTCGGCACGTTCGTCAACACGACGAGCCCTTACGGCGCGTTCGATATGGCCGGCAACGTCAATGAGTGGATCGGCGATTCCTACATCCGGGACGATTGGGGCTTCAACTCACTGGCGATGGGCAACGCGTTCGCCCAGCCCCTGGGTTCCCATGCGGCTTGGTCGTCCAAGAGCGGCGGGCTGGCAAATCAGAACGACTACCGCAGAGGCTTCCGTCTTGCAGCTCCGGCCAGCGCTTTCGCACCTGGCGACGTCAATGAGAACGGTGTCATAGACGCCGATGACATCGACCTGATGGGCGAATACATCCGCACGGGCATAGCCCCAACCGCAGCTAACTACGACCTCAGCGACGATGGCATGAACGGCGGGACGGACGGTAACATAAACATCAAGGACATGGATTACCTCGTCCGCTACCTGGTCGAGACCTCAGCCGTCGATGGCGACGGTAACCTGATCTTCGGCACGCAGTACGGCGATTTCAACCTGGACGGCGAGATCGAACTCGGCGATCTGACCAGGCTCGGCACATATTACGGCGTCGGCGACACGTGGGCCGAGGGCAACGCCAACCCGCACCTGGACGAGCTGATTGAGCTCGGCGACCTGACCATGCTCGGCACGTACTACGGCGCCAGTAATGGCGGCGTCGACGCGATTCCCGAGCCGATGACCATGAGCCTGCTGGCTACGGGCGCCTGCCTGCCACTTTTCCGCAGGAAAAAACGGTAGGGCCTGGCGCTGCGGCATCGTCGCAAGTCGTAGATCCGCCGTGGCGGACCGTAGATCCGCCGTGGCGGACGAGAATAGACCACCCATATCCAATTGACTGCAGGCGCCGGCCCCATCTCTGCAAGGAGTAACATGATGAAACTGCAAAAGTATGCGATTGTGCTGGTGGCGATGCTGCTGTCGACTGGGATCGCATCGGGCGCGATAGTAACGCCGGTGTCGGAACTTCACGCCATGGATGAGACCGAATTCTTCGGCAACAGCGCAGCCATGGACGGCAACTTCACCATCGTCGGCGCCCGACATGACAGTGACAATGGCTTCAAGGCCGGGGCTGCGTATGTTTATAACACTATGAGCGGCGCGCAGCTGTACAAGCTCACGCCCTCTGACGCCAACCCGAACGACATGTTCGGCAGTGATGTAGCCGTCAGTGGCAACTACGCCGTTGTCGGCGCAATCGGCAAAGAGGACGTCGCAACCGGCACGACCAACAATTATGGCGCTGCCTACGTGTTCGATCTGACGACCGGCGCTCAGGTGGCCAAGCTCGTGTCGAGTGTCGAACTAAAGATGGGAAGCATGGGCTCGGGCATCGCTGTGGACGGCAACAACGTGGTGGTTTCCGGGAAATGGTTTGATACCGGTGGCGGCGTCAATGCCGGGGCAGTGTTCCGCTACGAGTTGGACAATCTGGTTGCTCACAGCTCGGCGGCGGGTACGTTTGTCGAGAATGAAATGCTGGTATCCCCCCGAAGTGGCGGGCCAAGCTTCAACTTCGGCAGCGGCATGGACATCGACGGGACCACCCTCATCGTCGGTGAAAGGGCTTCTGCATTCGGCAACGGGATCGCGGGCATGGCGCATCTGTTCGATGTGTCGACCGGCACGCTGCTTGGCTCGTTCAACGGCGATGACACCAACCTGAGCGACTCGTTCGGCCACTCCGTAACGATCGAGGGCAACACGGCCGCCGTGGGTAGCTATTCGTACAACTCGGCGGGCGTCAATTCTGGCACGGCGTATCTGTTTGATGTCTCAGATCCAACGACCGTGGTGCAGACCTTCAAGCTGCAAGAGGAAGACGCCGGCGGAAATCCCGTCGGCGGCATCGTCGATAACTTTGGCCTGCACGTGGAGCTCGATGACGGCACACTGCTGGTGAGCGCCCAGAACGACAAGGACGGCTTCAATAACGCCGGCTCGGCCTTCCTGTTCGATGCTGCCTCCGGCGACCAATTACAAAAAATATTCCCTTCAGACCCCACGGCAGGCGCTCTGTTCGGCATCAGCATCGCCATAAGCGGAGACTACCTGGTGGTCGGCGGGACAGGCAACACCAAGGCTTACATCTTTGGGGGCATCGCCGCCGCGGCAGGCGACGTCAATGAGGACGGCGACATAGACGCCGATGACATCGACCTGATGGGCGATTACATCCGCACGGGCATAGCCCCAACTGCGGGCAACTACGACCTCAGCGCCGATGGCACGACCGCCGGGGGCGACGGCAGCATAGACCTGATGGACCTGGACTTCCTTGTCCGATTCCTGGTCGAGACGTCAGCCGCCGACGGCGACGGTAACCCGATTTTCGGCACGCAGTACGGCGATTTCAACCTCGACGGCGAGATCGAGCTCGGCGACCTGACCAGGCTCGGCACGTATTACGGCGTCGGCGACAAGTGGTCCGAGGGCAACGCCAACCCGCACCTGGACACTGACATCGAACTCGGCGACCTGACCATACTCGGCACGTACTACGGCGCCAGTAATGGCGGCGTCGACGCGATTCCCGAGCCCGCCTCCGTCAGCTTGCTGCTGCTGGGCGCGTCAGCCTTGTTGAGAAGGCGACGCAAGGTGTAGCTGCAGATAACCAATCCGGCCAGCGTGGCAAGCCGATGACGAGCCCAATGCCGCCCAACAGATGAACTGGCAGGCATGAGCCAAAAGAATGTAACCGAAGAGGCCGGCCTGTCCGTTGGTGGCATAAAGGCTCGCGTTCGGCGCGCACACACTCCCCCGAGGATGCGATCCTGGACTACCACCGCGCGGAGCATACGCAGGCGAAGGGCCGGCCGACTGCTACAGCGCGGAGATCGCAGCCGATAGCGGCTAGCGCGCGACCGGTCTCCTTGACGCAAATGGCCCGGGCTCCGGCTGGAAAAACTCTACTTCTTGGCCGCAGCCAGTTTGTAGACCCCCCGGCCGACTCGCTTGAACCTCTTGTCCTTAGCCAGGGTCTTCGCCACGGTGTTCTTGAAATTCTTGTCTCTCGTGGCGTAGCCTGCATCGACAACTGCCTCGGCCATGTGCATAGCGCGCATCTTGCCGTCCTCCGCCTTGGTCAGGAGATCGGCAAGGCACAGGGGCAGCGACTTCCTGTCGGCCGACTTGCCGACGCCCATCTTCCTGCCTGCAAGCGAGGGCCCGGCAAAAGCCGATGCGCCCTGACCGGTCAGAGCGGAAATTTGTCTGTCGACTGCCTGCAAGCTCGACAGCAACTTGGTCCGTTGTGTCACCAACTTGGCAACGCGGCCCTGCTGGGCTCTCAGGGCTCTGCTCAGTTCGGCGATTGATTGTGTCTTGGGCATGCTTCGTGGTCCTTCTTAGTGCTGTGGAAAGAAAACTTCAACTAGTTCTAGAAAGGCTAGCAGTATTCTAGGCTTCCTGCCAGCCATTAGCCAACAGTATACTGCCTGCGCCAATAATTCACGAGTTTTTTCCTTGCTCCCGGCAGATGCCGTGAGGGGAATTCTGCAGCGTCCCACAGGGGATCACCCCTACCCGCCCACAAGCGACAACAACAGAGCGAAAGTGCTGCCCACCCAGTTGCCGAGAATGGCCAGCAGGCCCATGCTCGCAGCCACTATGAGCCCGAGAATGATCCCGTATTCCACGGTTTCCAGGCCCGCCCGCCTGCGGTACGAACCGCGTTGCATCGGTCGTCTGATCATGGCAACCCCCACCTAGAACCCGCCAACGCATCGCGCAACCAGCCAACCCGGCCGACCGCGCCAAAAACAGACACATGTCCCCACGAGAATTATATGCAGGCCGCCGCAACAAACCGCCACGCCAACCCAATGAAGCCTACAACTCATATTGGCCGGAGGCAAACTCGCCTGGCACAGATCGCCGCCAGACCTCGACGCCCGCGCAGGTCTACAGTTTCAGCCGGACCGTCTTGACTTCAAACGGGCGGAAGTCAAGGGAGACCGCACCATCGGCCAGGCCGAGATCGGCCAGGGGGTTTTCCAGCATGTCCGTTGCCACGGCAGATTCAACCGGCAGCGATGTGGTCAGCTCGCAGGCGGTCGTTGTGCGCATGGCTTCGTACAGCCGGACTATCACATCGCCGGATCCATCCTCAGCCGGCTTGACCGTGTCGATGATGACGTTGTCGGCATTGACGGCAAACATGGATCGCCCGGCCGCCGAGCCCTCCGCCACGGTGGGAGGCACGTTCAGTTCGGCTGCCTCGCGGACGACGCCGCTATCGGCAAGTGCCCCCCCGGGCCAGACGTAGAATGCGTAGGTGAATTCCTGCCGACCTCGGTCGGCCAGGTCATCAGGGCCCATGGGCGCTCGCAGCAGCGTGAGGTTTATCGTGCCGCCCAGCACGTTGACGGCATATTTGCAGTCGTTGAGCACCGCTGCGCCGCGGCGGGCCTCGGCGAGGGCGGTCCAGCGTTGCTGGGCGACCTCGAAACGGTCGGCGTCGAACTGGCGCGACCGATGGTTCGGCCTGGACATGTGGCCGAATTGAATTTCGTGAATCGCCTCGTTGGCGTGGATGTTCGTGGCGAAGCCGACTTTCAGCAGTTTGTGCTGCTCCTGCCAGTCGATCACGGTATTGAACTCCACCCGCCGGCTGCCACGCCGTAGTGTAATCTCCTGGATGAATTTGGAGTTGTTCACCTGACGCGTCACCTGCAGGGCGGCGAACAACTCGCCGGAGGCGACTACTTCCACCTCGGCCGACTCGCCCAGCTCTACCGGCTGAAGCTCGTACATGCTGTCAATGTCCCACGCGTCGAACTGGCTCGGCGTGTCCTTGAACATCTTGAACTCGTTGCATAGCCCGCCGGCGAACTCCTGCCCGCTGGCCTTGTCGATAACGCTCGTGATACGCCCGACCGAATCGAACTGGACGCGCACGAGTTCGTTCTCCAGGCGATTCACGTCTGCCTGCACGCCGTCACCGCCTGCGGGCTCGATGCCTTTGCCCTCAGCGACCGACGTCCAGCCGCACGACGGAACGGCGACCTCGAAAACTCTCTCGCCGTCGGCTGCCTGAACGGGCAACTCGTTGCCGTCCGCGTCGACCGCGCCAGCCCAGCTCTCGGGAATAATCACCAGCACGGATCGATCCCACGACAACGAGTTGAACACAATTATCCCGTCTTCCGAGTCGATCAGGGAGGCTATGGCCTCGCCTGCGACACCTCGCGTAATGGCGATCACGTTGGCGTAGGCCACCTCGGCTTCGTCGTGCACCCGCTTGATGCTCGAGCCGGGCAGAATGTCGTGGAACTGGTTGAGCATCACCGCCCGCCACGCGTCCATCATTTCCTCGACAGGGAATTCGAACCCCTGCTCGATGGCCCCCGCCGCCACGCACCACATCTCCGCCTCGTGCAGAGCTATCTCGCAGCGGCGGTTGCCCAACTTGGTCCGCGCCTGGGCCGTCAGCACGCCGCGGTGACATTGGAAGTACATCTCGCCAACGAACCGCGCCGGCGGCGGGCCCTTGGCCTCCAGCGCCGCGAAACTCTCTGCCAGCGACGAGTACTTCATCTTCGGGCAGCCTTCCAGATCGTACTGCCGCCGGGTGTATTCGATGTGGTTCAGCGACGGGCCGCACCCGCCATCACCCCAGCCGAACACATGCAACTGCTCGTCGAAACGTGGGTCCTTGGTCGCCCTGTCGCGCCAGTTGCGTATGGTCGAGTCCGGAATGCAGCCCATGCCGTAACCGTTGACCAGCTCCACCAGCACCTCCGAGCCGTCGATACCTTCCCACGTGAAAATGTGGTGCGGAAAATCCTCGCCGCCGTGATAGTTCCAGAAAATCTTCCACGAGGAGAAATACTTCACGCCGCAGCCTCGCATGATCTGCGGCAGCGACCCCGAGTAGCCGAACACGTCGGGCAGCCAGAGCACTTCGCAATCCACGCCGAGCTCGTCCTTGTAGAATCGCTTGCCATACATGAACTGGCGGATGAGGCTCTCGCCGCTGGACATATTGGTATCCGGCTCGGCCCACACCGCACCGTCGGCGATGATGCTGCCGGCGGCGATGGCCCTCTTGACGCGCTTGAACAGCTCGGGGTAATCGTTCTTGAGCATCCAGTACAGATGCGTTTGCGGCTGGAGGAAGCGGTGCTCGGGGAACTCCTCGACCAGCGAGAGCTGGTGGGCGAGCGTGCGGGCGATCTTCCGCTCCGTCTCGGCGAGTGGCCACAGCCAGGCGATGTCCAGGTGCCCGTGGCCGAAGACGTGAAACGTGGGCGTCGACGGGCCGTTGGTCTTGGCCATCAGTGGGGCGAGCACTTCGCGGGCGTCGACGAATGATGAGTACATCTCATCGGTCGGCAGCTCGGGGTCAGCCGTCAGCGTGAAGTCCTTCAGGCCCTGCGATAGCTCCGCCGCTCGCAAGGACTCAGCCGGCAGATGCTGCAGCATGGACTGGATCGTCGTGACGTCCATCCAAAGTTGGTAGGCCTCCTGCCGCCAGACGCCGAAGGTCGTATCGCCGATCGTGTTTGTGTTTAGCGTGTCTTCTTCCGGCACGGTGCGCTTACCGAACGCGACGGGCCCGGGGGAGATCGGCATAGGCTGATTGCCCGCGTAAACTTCGATCAGCAGGTCGAAGGTCTCGCCGATTTGCCCCTCCAGCGACAGCACGAACGGCTCGTCGACGTCGTTGGCCAGATGGCCCCGCGCCTCGCCATTGACGAACACCAGGCCCCCCGCCCCGCCGAGTGCGTGCTGAAGGACGAACTTCGTGCCAGCAGCCTCATCGGGCGTAGTGATCTGCCCGCGGAACCATGCGTACAGGAACTTCTCGCCCCAGGTGGCCCCGGCCGGCATGGGCGCAAAGTTCCCCTGCTGCGCCTCATCGGCCGTCAGCTTATCGAACGTCGTGAACCCCTCGAACTCGACGACCCCGAGCCGCTGGAAGAAGTGCTCCCTCAGCGCCTTCGTCCAGCTCTTGAGGCGATCTTTCCATTCCGCATTCAGTGCCATTATTCGCTCCTGCTGATGCTCCAGTGATCATTGCGTTGAAGAGCCGAACTGTAACCTTTTCCGCCGGGGCAATCAACACGAGCGCGGGGATATCAGGAGGTGTCGGCCGCCAGCTATCTCGCGCCGTGGTGCCATCCCGATGTACATCGGGACGCCTACGTGGGCATGCTGGGTCACGTCCTTCATTTCGCCCCTTCAGGGCTTAGCCATTCCGGTCGGCCGTTTCCTAGGGCTTCGCCGGGGTGCCATCCCGATGTACATCGGGACGCCTACGTGGGCATGTAAAGTCGCGCGTCAGCATGCCCACGCAAGCGTGGGCATGGCACCCAGACGTACGCCAAGTCCGATCAGCCGGCCGAGTCGCCCGGGCCTGTGTGCAGGTCGCCGGTATCACTGGCAGTCCAGCCCGGCAGATCGATATCCACGCCAAGCCTATCCCACCCCGCCGCCAGCCTAGCCTGCACCGCGGACCACGCCGGCACGCCGCCGGTCGCGTCGGCAGCTTCCACGCTGCAGGCGCCCACGGCCACGGCAGCGGTTAGCGAATCCCGGGCCGACAGCCCATGCAGCAGGCCAGCCAGGAAGCCCGCTATCGTCGCGTCGCCCGCGCCCGTGGTACCGACGACATTTGCCTGGAAGCACGGCGTGAGCAACTCCCGGCCAAGCCAATCCGCGCCGGCGTCGGCAAAGCAAGGCCCGGCTGCGGAGAGCCTCGCCGCGTCGCTCGTCGTGCGGACATACAAGCCCTGGTCGCCGAGCTTCAGCACGACCACCGCTGCGCCCATCGCCAGCAGCTCGGCCGACAGTTCACTGAGCATGGGCCCGTCGACCATGCTGAGAAAATTGCCCGAGGCGGCTGACTCGATACGGTCGAACCGCGCCCGATCGATCATGAACGTTATCTCTTCGATGCTAGGCAGGAACACATCCACGCTCGGCAGCACGGCTGTGAGTATCTCCCGCCAGTCCACCTGCCCGGCGGCGCTCGTCGGGTCCGGCTGGGCCATGTCGAGGGATACCGTCAGCCCGCGGCCCTTCACTTCGGCGAGCAGTCCGGCCAGCTCGGCTCCGCCATCGGCGAACATGTGCTTCATCAGCGGCGGGTAGCCGAAGTGGAATAACTTCGCGCCGGTGAGGCGGTCATAGTCGATATCGGCCGCGCTAAAAGTGTCGTTGGCGCCGGGGCAGTGCAGGAACATGCGATCCACGCCCGGCGGGCTGAGGATAACGGTGTACGACGTGCTCTCCCCGGCCGCGACGATCATGCCCTCGGCCAGCGCCTGGTCGTGCTCGCCAAGAATATCCAGAATAGCCCGGCCGAACAGGTCGTCGCCCACCTTGCCCATCAGGCCAGTCGCCTCGCCGAGCCGATGGAGAGACAAGCCCGTATTGCTCACCGTGCCGCCCGTGGCGAGCAAGCTCTTACCCACCTGCGTAAGCTTGCCCGGCGTGAGCATAGCCTCAAGCTGCCCGGCGGCGGGGAACTCAGGAATGATATCCAGGCAAATATGCCCAGCCACGACAACGTCTGCACAGTTCTGATCTGTCATAGCGAGATTGTAAGTGCAGCCCGCCGGATCAGTCAATTGCGAACGCTTGATCGAGCAGGCCGGGCCGGTCACAATATGGTCACTATGGGGAACCATCTGTTCGCCCAAAGGCGACACGAAAGAAAGGGAAGCTCACATGAAAGCGGAAGAGAAAGCGATACTGCTGGACCTGAAGACGGATCCCAAGGTAGCCAAGGGCAAGATACGCCTGAAGGTGGTGGACGAAACGGGCAAGCCGGTTGAAGGGGCGTTGGTGGGGAGATTCGCCAGCTGGAACGACTTCGAATCGAACGAGCATATGAAAGAGGGGCTGCAAGTCTATCTGATGGGCGAGTCAGAGAAGAAGGCGGGCAAGCGCGGCACGATTACGTTGCCAAGCGAAGGCCTCTTCCAGCAGGGAATGTTCAAGGACTACCCATCGGCTATTGTCGTGATCCATGAAGGCCGAAAGATCGGCGCGATAGTGGCCGGTTGCAGTCACGCCGCTGGCCGATCCGGCACGGTTACGTTACAGCCGCTCTGCCGAGTGCACGGCAAGCTGACCAGCACGTCTCTAAAGAAGCTGGGGCGAGACTTCTACGGCACGAATACGGATGTGAGCATCGGAGATATCCGGCCAATGATATGCCGGAGCACTCGCCGCAGGTACGACATGCTCCTGCCGCCGGGGCAGTACAAGCTTGGGGCTTCGGGGAACGACACCTTCACTGCTTGGCTGAAGCTGGAAATCAAAGCAGGCCAACGGTCGATCAAGAACGACCTGGACATGCCCGCCGACCGGCTGGCTCGGCTGTTCGGCAAACGGCCGCCGGAGTTCAAGAACATTCAGGCGTGGAATAAGTTCGGGCCTGTTACGCTCAAGGAGTTGCGGGGCAAGGTGGTGGTGCTGGACTTCTGGGGACATTGGTGCGGGCCATGCGTCCACAGCATTCCCAACCTGATGGCCCTGCACGACAAGTACCACGAGCAGGGCTTGGAGATCATCGCCATTCACGACAGCTCCGTTAAGTCGATGCGGGAGCTGTCCGCCAAGTGTCGCGAGGTCAAGAAGGAGCTATGGGGCGGCCGGGCGTTGCCGTTCCGCGTCGCCATCGACGGCGGCGGCAAGACGCACATTCCGGGCTTCCCCAAGCGATATGCTTTGGCAAGCCACATGATTGCCAACTACGGCATAACGTTCTACCCGACCAGTCTGCTGATAGACCGAGACGGCAAGCTGCTGAAGCAGATCAGCATCCAATCCCCAATGGAGTACCTGGCCAAGGATATCGAGCCGCTGCTTCGCGATTGAAGTCGCCGCCGGAAACGTGTTGTCCCTGGCGGGGGGAGTGCGTATCATGCTGCCCTGCCGGTCGCCCGTTGGCGGCGGCGCGGATTGGATACTTACAACAACTTGGCCGAACCAGGCCTGCGACGAGCAACAAGGAGACGATCATGGCTGTGAAGTGTTTTGGTTCGAAGGATCTTGAGTACCTGACCGAAGTCATCGAGTCGCAGGACCTGTGGCGCGGGCTGGGCGACGGCTCGTTCTGCTCGCGGTTTGAGGATGCGTTTGCCAAGCATCTGGGTCGCAAGTACGTGCTGGGCGTTTCCAGCGGCACCAATGCCGAAGAAGTCGCCCTGTTCGCCCTCGGGCTGGAGCCCGGCGACGAGGTGATATGCCCGGCCACCGCGCCGATCTTCGTTTCCATGCCGGTCGTCACCATCGGCTGCATTCCGGTGTTCGCCGATACGGATCCCAATACGCTGATCATCACGGCCGAGGCCATCGAGGCAGCGGTCACGCCCAAGACCAAGGCCGTCATGGTCGTCCACCTCAACGGCGTGCCCGCCGAGATGGATGCGATTCTGGCAGTGGCCAAGAAGCACAACCTGCTGGTGCTGGAAGACTGCGCCCAGGCGTACGACGCCTTCTACCACGGCAAGAAGACGGGCACGATGGGCGACGTGATGTGCGCCTCGTTGCAGCAGTCCAAGCACATGACCAGCGGCGAGGGCGGCATCTTCGCCACCGACGATCCGGAAATGTACAAGCGGGCGGTGCTGTTCCATAACGTCGGCATGCCCTGGTATCGCTATGGCCTGGAGGCCGACGTGGCCCAGCCCGTCAACGGCATTCCGACGCGTGGCCATTTCAGCCTCGGCCACAACTATCGCATGAACGAAATGCAGGGCGCGGTTTGCCTGGCCCAGCTGGAACGCATCGGCGAATACAACGCAGCCCGCGCGAAGGTCGTGGAAGTGTACGAGAACGAGCTGGCCAACGTGGAAGGCCTGCAGCTCGCCCACGTGTATGACGACTGCGTGCCCAACTACTGGTCGTATCCGATCCGCGTGCCGGCTGGCATGAGCGACTACGGCGAGATCAATTACCTGGAAGTGGTCTTCCAGAAGATGCAGGCCGACCGCAAGACGCTCGTCGGCGTGCCGCTGCCGGACTACGTTCAGTACGTTCCGGGCATGCTCTCGTGTGAGAATACCTCGCAGCTGTTCAGCAGCTTGGGCGTCCACCCGACGATCACGACCGACTCGGCCAAGGCCTCTGCCGACGACATGAAAAAGCGCCTCGCTGAGTTCCTGGCGAAGTAACTGGCCGGGTGAGACAAACACCAACGGGCGGGTCGAGAGTGATTCTCGACCCGCCCATTTTCTTTTTGACCGGCACAAAGAAACGCGGCGGATCAGGAGATCCGCCGCGCAATGTTGCAGTTTCCCAGCTCTAGTTTCTCTCTGCGCCTCAGCGCCTCTGCGGCAATCTTCTGCCGGCTACGCTTCGCCGCCTTCGTTGGCTTTGGCTTCATCGACGATCTTGCCGAGGAAGTCCGGCAGGTCTAGCCCGACCTGCTTGGCCAGTTCGTGCATCGGTGGGAGTGCGCCCATGAGGCGCTTGCCCAGGCCGGCCATGCCGCCCTCGCCGTCGCCGTTGCCGCCGTCCCATACGATGATCTTCTCGATGGGCAGGTCCTGAATCGCCTGGGCCTGAATGCCGGCGACCTCGGTGAGCTTCTCGATCATCAGCAGGCTGGCTGCCTGCTGCGCTGTGGTGCATGCTTGCACGAGCTGCTGGTAGCCCTCGGCCTTGCCGTCCAGGATGGCCTGGATGCCCTTGGCCTCGGCGGTCATCTTGGCGATGATGGCCTCGGCCTGGCCTTCGGCGACGCGAATGGCTTCCATCTTGCGAGCCTCGGCTGCGATGATGACCTTCTCGCGCTGAGCGTTGGCGGGCACGACGACCTCGGCGGTCAGGCGGGCCTTCTCACGTTCGGCGCGGGCTTCTTCGGCCTTCTTCTCAGCGATTTCCTGAGCGACGCGAATCGCGCCGTCTGCCTCGCGAGCGGCTGACTGACCGAGGTTACGGGCCTGCTCTTCGGCCACAACCTGCGCTGCCCGGTAGCCGGCCTTGTTGGCGTCGGCATCCGTTTCCGAGTGCACCGCCTCGGCGTCCAGCGTGGCGACGTTCTGACGCTTGTCGCGGTCGGCGCTTGCTTCACCGATTTGCGCCTTGGCGTTGGCGGCGGCGACGGCCACGCGGGCGTCACGCTCGCGCTCGGCCACGCCGGTCTTACCGGTCTTCTCCTGCTCGGCTACGTCGACGTTCGCCTGGTTGATCGCCTCAGCGGCGGCCTTTCGGCCGATCGCCTTGATGTAGCCCGACTCGTCGTCGATGTCGCGGATGTTAACGTTGATCAGCGCCAGGCCGATCTTCTCCAGCTCGCCGCTCACGGCATCGTTCACCTTAGAGAGGAACGCCTGGCGGTCCTGGTTGATCTCCTCGATCTTCATGGTGGCGATGACGGCACGCATCTGGCCGAGGATGATGTCCTGGGCCTGGTCCTGTATCTGGGTGCGCGAAAGCGACAGCAGGCGGATGGCGGCGTTTTGCATTACGCCGGGCCGGTTGGATATCGCCGCCGTCACCGTCGTCGGCACGGTGACGCGGATGTTCTCGCGTGACAGCGCGTTAGACAGGTCAATCGGCACGACGAACGGCTCGAGGTCCAGGTAGTCGTAGGCCTGGATGAGGGGCCAAATGAACGCCGCCCCGCCGTGGACGCACTTGGCAGCGCCTTGGCCTGTCTTACCGTAAATTACGAGGATCCGGTTGGACGGGCACCGCTTGTAGCGGCTGACGAACATCATCACCACGCCGATTACGATGGCGGCGAGGATCAGTATGAGGATCGCTTCAGGCCCCACGGACTTGGAGCCCCCCCGCGTGGCTGCGGCCAATAGAGAGATTGTGCTCATAGATGCAATCATGGTTATTCTTCCTTTCCGTTATCGGAGTGCTCTGCCCCTTCTTTAGGAGCATCTACGCCGCTGACCTCCACGGTCGTGGCGTCGAGTTTACGTATTACTTTAATAGGCGTGCCGGCGGGCAGGGCTTGCTCGCCTGCGGTGCGCGCCTTGACGCATGTCATAACGCCGCTGACGAGGATCTTTATCTCGCCCGCGCCGTCTGCGGGGATGTCCAGATAAACGCTGCCTGGCATGCCAACACAGGTGGCGATTTTCATATTGCCTGTCTCGGCCAGCTTTCGCATCCAGTTGACGACCAGCGCAACCGCGCCCCACGCAGCCAGGCCCCAAAGCGTGCCCAGCAGCAAGGCCGTAGACACAGGCTTGTCACCGTCAAGATACATCGCCGAGGCCCAACTGAACAGCGTGCAAAACGCCAGCATCGCACGAATGCTGATAACGCGAAACGCCGCGATGGACTCGGCCGCCTCCTCGATGGACCCGGCCTCTACGCCGTCCAGGTCAAAGGCGTCGATGTCCACGTCCATGTCCATGTCGACATCGACGTCGGCGCCCTCGCCGGCCAGGCCGATCAGCGATGAGAGGAACTGCCACAGAAATATCAGCGAGAAGAACCCCGCCGCGACATAGAAGGCCCTGACAAGACCATCCAGGCCATTCCACCATTCGCCCATGAGAATGCTCCTTTCCAAAAGAGACACCGGCACGACAGCGCGTCCTCGTTGCCAGCCATTTGCAGCGACGAACGTGCCAGAAAGTATACAGCCCACCCAGGAGGGCCGCAAGTGCCCGGATATCATGCGAACCCGACAGGACCTTGCAGCGTAACAGTAATACCTGACGAAAGGAGTAACGACATGATGATGCGCGACATCCGTTCCCTCCTCGCCGTGGTGGGCCTGATGGCCATGGCCGTGGGCTGCAATGGGCCAACTGACGTGCATATGAATCATCCGGTAGTCGTGCTGACCATATCAGACGTCCGCGTGGACCCCGACAGATATATTTGCCGCTCATTGGGGAGGGAGTTCCGTCATCATGCTGTTGGTTTTGAGTGCGTCATTACCGTTGTCAACAACACCGGGCAGACGCTGAGTGTGACCACGGACTACGCCTCTCCCTTTGACGGCTTGTTTCTGGTGGCAATCTTCCCTGACGGGACGGAGGAGTACCGCCGCCGTCCCAATCGGCACACCCATACACCAGGTGAAGCCTTTCCGTTGCCGCCGGGCCGAACAACTCGAACGGTCACCTTTCCCCACTGGCCGTGGCCTTGGGAAGGCCCGGAGACTGTCGAGGTCAATCTCGTTGGCGGCTTGCCGGGGACGGACTACGCAGAAGGCCTGACCTCCAACACCATCACCGTTGACATTCCCCGGCCATCGGAACAGTAGCCTGTCGCAGGCCGGATGGCGCAAACAGAACGGGCTGCGCGATCAGATTGGCCGCGGCGCCCGGTTAGTGCGCTGTTGCCACTTCGGCGGCTACTTCTTGGTCAGCACCCGAACGGTCGCCGTGCCGAAGGCAGGCAGCTTTACCTTCACGCTGTCGGGTGTGCTCGGCAGCTTCCGGCAGTCTTCTTCCATGGTGTTAGTGAGCATGGCCTTGCGGATCTTGGTCTTGGGCAGCTTGACGGTAGTCGTCACAGCCCGCCCTGCCGTCTCGCGGATGCGGACGATCAGGCCGTTGCCGTCTTCCGCCGGCTTGAACGTGGACAACTCCACATTGCTCGCGCCGATCTTGATAAACGAATGTCTCTTGGCCGGCAGCGTGCCCTTCTGGCCGCCGGGCATCCAAATGCCCCAGCACGGGTTGGCGGCGTTCCAGCCGAACTGGCGAACGTCGCTGTCGGTCCAACTGCCGGCATGGCCGGTGAAGCTGTACCGCATCAGGAACTCGCCCGTGTGGACGTTGACGAAGTTCGTACCGTAATTGTTGTAGTACAGCATCGAGTAAATATGGCCCTTAGTCAGCGAGCCGGGGGCGAGCCACTCGTGGCCATAATCGGGATTCGAAAACTGGTGGTGAGCGCCGCTGACGTAAGGCGAGTACAATCCGCCGAACTCCGCCATCGGCGCGTCGATCGGCGTGAAGACCACGCCGCCATCGCCATTGAAAACGTCAGCCCAGTGCTGCATGGCGTAGTAGTCCGTGCACGTGCCTGGCAGTTGGTCCACGGTGGGCTCGATGACCGATCCCGAAGCCTCGAAGCGGAAGCTGGGCTTATCGACCTTGAAGGGAAACGCAAGCGTTGCCTCGACGGTCGGCGTCGAGTCCTTAAGCCCGCGGATGGCGACGTCGATCCGCTTGGACGTATGGTAGACGGTGATGTCCTTTGTCCAGCGCGGCAGGGAGTAGGCTTCGCCCTTCACGCGAATCACGCTGAACACCGGGCCGTTTTCGACGAGTTGGACGCTCTTGGCCTTGACCCTCTGCAACTTGTTGGTCTCCGCCGAGCGGACAATGAGTTGCGTCAGGCCATGGTCGGCCTTCTTGTCGACGAGGTCTCTGCCCAGTCCCTTATCGAACAGGCTCACGATGTCGCCTGTCTTCTCATCGACCTTCAATTTCACGAACGGATTGTTGACCGTCAGGCCTTTGACGAAGCTCTTCACACTCGCCTTGCCAGCCTTCTTGCCGCCGCGTTTCTTGACGATCTTGTAGCTCTTGTAGCCCGCCGCTGGGATATTCTGGGCGGCGAAGACGATATCAAAGGCCGTCGCATCGTGCCCCATGGCGATCCGCTCGCCGGCGTGCGGGGTTGCCTCCTGCGGGTCGGTGACTTCGCGCAGTTGGTAAACAACCTTCTTGCCGGTCTCCATATCGATCAGGTCGAACGGGCCTTGGACCATGAAGTCCGGCGCCCAGTAGCAATTGCGCCCCAGCGCCCAGGTCGCGCCGTAGGACCGCTCGCCGTGCTCGTTGGGCTGGCTCCATGACATCGGCAGGCCGATGGGCGCCCACTCGTGCAGCGGGATGGTCACCGCATCCGACCGCTTATGGCCCAGTGCGTTGAAGACAGTCAGAAAATCGCCCTCGCCGGTGGCGATGTTGTCGGCGATGCGGTTGACAGCCTTCATCTCCAAATCGTGGGCCAGTGCCAGCGCGCGGTAGGCGTTGGTGCATTTCTCAGCCAGGCATCCGTCCATAGCTATGCCACCCGGATGCGCCATCCCCCAGCAGTGCAGGTCGTGATAGAACGTGTCGAGATAGGCATCCTCGATCTGACCCTTGGGGAAGTCGTAGCCGCCCAGTTGCTTGGCGATGGTCGCGTAAGTCTCGCCGCGGCGGAGTTGCTGGTGGGCATTGCGGTTCACACCGGTTTCGTGCGGCGTGCTGGTGGCACAGACGGTGTAGTCGGTGTTGGGAAACTCGCCTCGCAGCACTCGCGTGTCGGCTGGGAGTTTCTTGGAGACAATGTCCAGGAAGCGCGTGTTGGTCGAGCTGACGAAGTGCGGGTAGACCCACTTTTCGTTCCAGTCTCTTATGAAATCCGCGAACCAGCGGCTCGGCGGACTGTTATCGCGATGGCCGGCCGAGACGGTGAAGTTGGCGATGTTCCACTCGTAGCCGTGGTCCTCGAACCGCTTGAGCACGATCGGCAGGCGTTCCAAGCAGTCGTGCTCGCCCAGCGGGCGGAACTCCATGCCGTGCAGGTTGTACCACGTCAGCAGGCGCTGGCCGTCGGGGGTTTCCCACCACCACGGGCCCGGCACGCCGAAGTTGCGGACGGCCTCTTCGTCCCAGCAGGGGTGGACGGTCTTCTTGGCGTGGAAGTACCACTTCGGCACGCCCAGGCAGAAGTACTTCACGCCCGCCGACGCCATCGCGCCGATAAGACCCCAGGAGAAGCCCGGCACATCGTTGTGCATGGCGCTGGTGACCTGCACGCCATACTCCCGCTTGAGCTGGAAGGAGGGGTACATCAGCCGGTGCAGTTCCTCGTGGCCGCATAACTCGGAGGTCTGGTTGCCGAAGAGGGCGGGGATTTCGATTTGGCCTTTCTTGGCGAACTTCATCATCCGCGCGACGGTTTCTTTCGGACGCCGCTTGGCCCAGTGCAGTAGGCTCCAGGCTTGCTCGACCTGATAGCGGAACCGGCAGTCAGTCGGCCAGTCGGCGGTATCTTCGCACCAATCGAGAATGTCGTCGTAGAAGTCGTCGTGGTCGGCCAGAATCCGGCTGGGCAGGTCGGTATAGCCGTAGTCGTGGTGGGAGTAGTGAATGTAATGAACGTCCCACTTCTTGGGAGGTGCCCAGTCGAACTGCTTGGCTGCCACACAATTGCCGCCGACCAGCAGCTCAGCTCGAACGGCTGCCTTCTTGCGAATCTCCGGCAGGAATACATCGTGTGTGCTCTTGCCCTTGGGCACGTCACCGATCTTCACGCGCCTGGTAAGCCCGCCGGCCTTTATGGCCAGACTAACCGATGCCTTCGCGCCGGGGTTGTTAACCGAGACCTTTACAAGGTTCTTGAGCTGGCCCTGCTTGCTCTTGAAAAAGATCGTCGGTTGGATGTCTGTGAGTTTGATCGATGGCATGCTGTATCTCCGGTTTCTTTCACCACAGAGCTCACAGAGGACACAGAGGCGTTTGCTTCTTAGCTTCTCTGTGGTCTCCGCGTGCTCTGTGGTGAATAGCTTCTATCTTCGAACACCTGTTTGAGCAGCTCGATAGATAACTGTCGGCATATCGACTCGGCCGGCGGCAGGAAACCTGCAAGCGGCCGAACCGTCGACGGCCTAGTGACTAAGGCCGGGGCCTGAAGGCCAATGCTGGACGATAAATTTGAAATGCTAAATGAAACCCGCGCGCGGCGATGGTAACTTAGTCGGTGGCTGACCGATCCTTGAAGGAGAATCGACGATGACGCGTGCGAACGAAACGATGGCTGGCAAGGCTGGCCTGACTAAAGTGCTGATCATGGTGGGCGGCAGGTGGCATCCGTGGGAGTTGTTCGGCGAGGTGATCGCCAATGTGCTGGCCAGCCGGGGCGGATGCGAGGTCACCGTCACCGAGGACCGCGAGGCGTTCTGCGACCTGGCGGGCTTCGACGTGGTGATGATCTACACGCAGGGCGGCAACCTCACTGCCGGCCAGGAGAAAGGCCTGATGGACTTCGTCTCCGCCGGCGGCGGGCTGGTCGGCGTGCACGGGGCGACGGCGTCCTTCAAGGAAAACGCCGGCTACATGGAAATGATCGGCACAAAGTTCGTCGGCCATGGCGAATCGGCCGAGATCGCCATCGAGCACAGTGACGACTACGAAGATATAACCCCCCGCCTGGCCAAGACTTGGACGATATACAACGAGCTGTACAATCTCGAAGTCCAGACCGATGCCCCCCTGCGGGCCTTCCAGTTTGGTTGGTGGGAGGCCGAGCGCAAGATGCTCGGCTACGTGCGTAACTACGGTGACGGCCGAGTGTTCTATACCGCGCTGGGTCATGGCGGGCCAGCGATAAACCACCCCGAGTTCCAGGATCTGTTACTCAAGGCCGTGCGGTATGTTACGTTCAAAAAAGAGACGCCACTCCGCTGGGGAATCGTCGGCTACGGGCCCGCCTGCTCCATGGGCGCCCACCATGCCGAGAACATCGCACTCACCGCAAACATAGAGCTGGTCGCGGTTTGCGACAAAGACCCCGCCCGCATCGAGGTCGCCAAGGGCGAGCAAGGTGAGTCCCTGCAGTACTTTACGGACATCCAGGACCTCATCGACGCCAAGTGTTGCGACGGCGTGACAGTGATCGTACCCCACCACGTCCACGCAGCCGTCACCGTGCCGTTACTCCAGGCCGGCCTGCACGTTATATCCGAAAAGCCGTTCGCCATCACCCCCGACGAATGCGACCAGATGATCGCCGCCGCCGACGCAAGTGGAGCTGCACTCTCGGTTTACCACAGCCGCCACTGGGACGCCGACATGTGGACCATCCGCCAGCTCGTCGAGGAGGGCCTAGTCGGCGAGGTGTTCGCCGTCGAGCACAACATGTGCAGCTTCGACCGGCCATGGGGGGAGTGGCGTGGCCATAAGCCTTTATCTGGCGGTATTTTATACGATATGGGCGCACACGGTTTCGAAAAAATGTTCCAGCTCGTGCCCCGCTTCGATGACGAAGGTAAACCCATTAACCAAAAGGCGTTACTGTCTGGCAACTTCCTCAAGAAGATATGGTTCGACACCACCAACGAAGACTTCGGCCGGGCGTACGTTAAGTTCGATACAGGCCTGGAGTTAACGCTCCTCCAGTCCAACATCTCCGCCGCCGACCGCCCCTCCTTCATCGTCAGCGGCACGGAAGGATCCATAGCGACCGCACCCGACGGCCTGGAAGTTAAACGCTTTGTACATCAGCAGATACGCACCACACACGTGCCCTACGTCACGGGCCTGACCTGGCAGAGCTACTACCGCAACTTCGTCGACCACGTGCTGGCCGGCGTTCCACTTATCATCACGCCGCAGCTAGCCAAGGCCACCATCCAGTGCATCCACGGCTGCGAAGTCGCCGCCCGCGAAAATCGGCTCGTCGAAGTTGAGCTCGATTTCTGATCCCCCGCCGCCGACCCGCAGCGACGCTGGCTGCTCGCAAATTTGACGTCGCTACTTTGCCGTAGCTGCCCGTAGCTCGTTGTAGCTCCCGGCCATTCGACAGTTCCGCCGGCCCGGCCGCGCCCGCGCCCGCGCGGGCTCCTCGGCTTGTCGATTGAATCTCCCCGCCCGCGCTGGCACAATGCCGCCCATGAGTTCCGACGAAAACGCCGCCGCCTCACCCAAGCGCCAGTTCGACCTGGTCGATCTCGCCGACCTCGCGCGACTCGCCGGTGAGCTCGGCGTCACCGTCCCAGCCCAAGAGGACGTCTTGAATCTCGCCGACCCCGTCGAGCTATCTTCGGTGACGGTGCCCAACAGCTTGGCGATCCATCCGATGGAAGGTTGCGACGGCAACGCCGACGGCACGCCGGGCGAGTTGACCATCCGCCGGTACGATCGCTTCGCCGCCGGCGGCGCTGGTCTGATATGGGGAGAGGCGACGGCCGTAGTTCCCGCCGCTCGCGCCAACCCGCGCCAGCTCTGGATCAACGCGGACAACGTCGGCGAGTTCGCCTCCCTCGTCGATCGCACGCGACGCATCGCGGCTGACAAGTGCGGAGCAGACCATCGGCCGATGCTCGTGCTGCAACTGACGCACTCTGGGCGCTACTGCCGACCGGACGGCCCGCCGGCCGGGCTGCTCGCCCAACGCATACCCGATCGCGATAAGCAACTCACCGAAGACCAATACACAATCGTCACCGACGATTACCTCGACGACCTCATCGGCCATTACGTCACTGCCGCCGAGCTGGCATTTCAAGCCGGCTTCGACGCGGTGGACGTGAAGGCATGCCACGGCTATCTAATCAGCGGCCTGCTCGGCGCAGCCGCGCGCGAGGGCAGGTACGGCGGCTCGTTTGAAAACCGCACACGCTTCCTGCTGGACGTCGTCGACGCTGTCGGCCAAGCCTGCGGAGACCGCAGCAAGGTCACCACGCGCCTCGGCGTGTTCGATGCAATCCCTCGCCCGCACGGCTGGGGAGTTTCCGCGGGCGACGGCGCAGTGCCCGACCTCACCGAGCCCAAGCAACTCGTCGGCGAGTTGGCGGGCCGGGGCGTGGAGATGATCAACGTCACCGTCGCCAACCCATACTACAACCCGCACTACGGTCGGCCGTTCGACAAGCCCGTCATCGGCGGCTACCCATCCCCCGAGCATCCGCTGGTCGGCGTGGCCGGCCTGATCCACCTGGCCGGCGAGATTCAGCAGGCCTACCCCGAGCTGGCGATAGTCGGCACGGGCTACACCTGGCTGCGTCACCTCATGCCGTTCGTTGCAGCGGCTGCCAAGGCAGCCGGCCTGCTGACAATGGTGGGCGTTGGCAGGCAGGCGATGGCGTACCCGGACTTCGCCGCCGATATACTAGCCAGCGGCAAGCTGGACCCCGCCAAGGTGTGCATAAGTTGCAGCGCGTGCAGCCAGATAATGCGAGACGGCGGCATGGCGGGCTGTGTTGTGCGAGACAGCGAGATATACCGCCCGATATACAAGCAAGGGCGGGCCGGCAAATAGGCTCTTCCGCGTGCCGCTGTTCGTGGCATGGGCATCTTGCCCATGCGTCCCAGGAGCATCCTGCTCCTGGATGCCGTAGAAGAAGCAACAGCAACAGAAGAAGAAAGACAACAGGGCCAAGATGGCCCTGCGACGCATGGGCAAGATGCCCAGGCCACACACAAGATGCCCATGCCACAAAAGAGACACGACGGAGATTGAAATGAACAGACCGGCAGCAATAGTCACGGGCGCGTCGCGCGGCATCGGCAGAGCTATCGCGCTGCATCTGGCGGAGCTAGGCCATGACATCCTGATAAGTCATCTGGATTTCGACGCCGACGGCTGCGCGACCGATGACGCCGCCAAGCAGACCAAGGCCGACATCGCCGCCGTCGGCGTGGACTGCCTGATGATTCGCGCAGACATCGCCAGCCCCGACGACCGCGAGCAGCTGGTCGTGATGGCCCGCCGCGCGTTTGGCCGCTGCGACATCCTGGTCAACAACGCAGGCGTCGCCCCAGCCGACCGCGTGGACATGCTGGAAATGTCCGTAGAAAGCTACGACCGAGTGATGTCGATCAACCTGGCCGGGCCGTTCTTTTTGACGCAGGCGGTCGCCAAGTGGATGATCGAGCAACGCAGCGAAGCGGGCGCCCACCCCTGCCGCATCGTGAACATCTCGTCGATATCGGCCTACACGTCCTCGACGGCGCGGGCGGAGTATTGCCTCTCCAAGGCGGGCGTGAGCATGATGACGACACTCTTCGCCGACCGCCTCGCCGGCGACGGGATCGGCGTGTTCGAGATCCGCCCGGGCATAATCGCGACCGACATGACCGCCGGCGTGAAGGCGAAGTACGACGCGCTGATAGCAGAAGGACTCACGCCGACCAAACGCTGGGGCGAGCCAGCCGACATCGCCCGCGCGATAGGCGCGATAGCGGACGGGGCGTTGGACTTTTCAACGGGCCAGGTGATAAACGTAGACGGCGGCTTCCACCTGCGTAGGCTTTAGCCCACTAATTACACAAATTACTCGAATTGAAAAGAGCCCCGCAGGGGCGGCACAGATCGACTGGGAGTAAGACATGGCGATGAAGGAAGCACTCACCACACTGCTGCGAGACGGCTTCATCCTCGTCTTCAACCAGGCGAAGCTGGACATCGTGAAAACCGCCCAAGCTGCCCGCCATGCGGGGCTTGGTAACATGGAAGTCACCTGCCGCATCGAAAAGCCGCTCGACGCAATCGCCCGCCTGCGCAGCGAAGTGCCCGACATGGTCATCGGCGCCGCCAGCCTGATCGACTCGCCGGAAATGCTCGCCACATACAACGCCGCCCATCCGAGCGACCCCCTGCCAACCATCGAGCAAGTCGTCGACGCCGGCGCGACGTACCTCGTGTCGGCCGGCAACTTCCGCGCGGAAACATACGAACAGTTCGCCGGCGAAATCGTCATGATCCCCGGCTGCGGAACGGTCAGCGAAATCATCTCGCAATTCGCCCTCGGCGCGAACATGTGCAAAATATTCCCAGCCATGCAGCTCGGCGGGCCCGGGTTCGTCAAGGCCATCGACCCCGCAATTCACAAGACGATTTCCTTCGTGCCCACCGGCGGCACGAACGCTGACAACATAGGCCAGTACATCGCCGCCGGCGTGCTGGCCGTCGGCTGCTCGTTCAGCGCGATCCCCAAAGGCATGCTCAGCCAGATCATCGAAACGCAAAACTACGACATGCTCGCCCGCGAGCTGGCCAAGCTCAAGAAGCTCGTCTACGAGCATCGCACCCAGCAATGGCCAAGCCTGGACTTCACCGCCGCGACCATCGAGCAAATCAGCCAGGCCACCGGCCGGAACTTCAACGCATAGCAAGGCAACACACATGACACCCCAACAGCAAACCATCACCGTCGCCGGCCGGGCCGTCACGGTTATCCGTTACAACACCGTCATCGTCGGGGCGGGGGCAGCCGGCATGGGCTGCGCGCTGAGGCTGGTCGAGCTGATGCAACAACGCGGCCTGGCCGACGCCGCCGGCCGCATCGCCGTGGTAACGCGAGGCCTGCCGCTCGGGGCGAGCCGAATGAGCGGCTCGGACAAGCAGACCTACTACAAAATGGGCACGAGCCCGGACTTCCCCGACAGCGCCGCCGAGTTCGCCAAAACGCTCACCGCCGCCGGCTGCTGCCACGCCGACCTGGCGACCATCGAGGGCATCTGCTCGCTGCAGGGGTTTTACAACCTCGTCCGCGTCGGCGTGCCCTTCCCGCACGACTCGCTCGGCTCGTTCGTCGGCTACAAGACCGACCACGACCCCGCCGAACGCGCGACCTCCGCCGGGCCGCGGACAAGCAAGTTCATGAGCGAGTGCCTCCAGCGAGAGATCCAGCGACACGGCGTCGCCATCCACGACAAGCAGGAAGCCGCCGCCCTACTGACTGCCGGCGACGGCGACGCACGCCGAGCCGTCGGCGTGGCGACCGTCGCGCCCGACGGCGCGATCACCGTCTACCTCGCCGAAAACGTAGTCCTCGCCGGCGGCGGGCCCGGTGCGCTGTACGAAACGAGCGTATATCCGCTGGGGCAGGTCGGCCTGCACGGGCTGGCGCTGAAGGCGGGCCTGGCCGGCGAGAACCTCACCGAAAGTCAGTTCGGCCTGGCCAGCACAAAGTTCCGCTGGAACGTCTCCGGCACGTACATGCAGGTCATCCCGCGAATATTCTCCACCGACGCCGCCGGCCAAGACGAGCGCGAGTTCCTCACCGGCTTCTTCCCGTCCATGCGGTCGATGGCGACGAACATTTTCCTGAAGGGCTATCAATGGCCCTTCGACCCGCAGCGAATCGAAGGCCATCAGTCGTCGCTGGTCGACGTGCTGGTTTTCAACGAGACCCAGCAAGGCCGGCGCGTGTTCATGGATTTCCGCACAAACCCCGTCGCCGCCAATGGCCTGGCTGAGTTCGACCTGGCCGACCTCGACTGCGAAGCCGCCGAGTACCTCACCGCCACCGGTGCCGACCAGCCCACCCCCTACGAGCGACTCGCCCACATGAACCCGCTCGCCATCGACATCTACACGGAGCACAACATAGACCTCGCCACCCAGCCGCTGGAGATCGCCGTGTGCGCCCAGCACCAAAACGGCGGACTCGCCGTCGACAAGTGGTGGCAGAGCACATTGCCGCATGCGTTCGTCATCGGCGAGATGGCCGGCACGCACGGTGTGAAACGCCCCGGCGGCAGTGCCCTAAACGCAGGCCAAGCCGGCGCCCTCCGCGCCGCCAGCTACATAGTAAACGCCCACGGCTGCGACATCCCCGCCGACGACCCAGCCGCCGACACCCTCGCCCAACTAGGCGAGCTAATCACCAAGCTGAATAGCTACACAGCCAATGACAACGCCGCCGCGCCAAGCGCATCCGATGACGCCGCCCCAGCCAAGCTCGACCCGCTAACAACCATCCGCCAAATCCAATCCCGCATGACGGCCGCCGGCGGGCACATCCGTAACGCCGACGCCACCGGCCAGGCCCTCACCGACGCCGTCGCCCTGTGCAACCAAATCGCCACGGCAGGCCTCACCGCCGCCAGCCCCGCCAAACTCGCCCACGCCATCCAGGCCGAGCACCTCGCCCTAACCAGCGCCGCGATACTCAAAGCCATCGTCGCCCTACTAGCCGCCGGCGGCGGCAGCCGAGGCTCCTACCTGGTAACCACAGACGACGGCCTGCAGATCCACGCAGACATAACCGACCCCCGCACAGGCCAACCCCTAAAGATGAAGCCGGAAAACGAATCCCTCCGCCAATCCATCCTCCGCCTAACCTACGACGCATCGGCCCCCGACCTTTTCACCACAGAATCAATCCCCCCCCGCAAACTAACCACCGCCCGCCAAGCCTTCGAACCAGCCTGGAAGGATTTCCGGGAAGGGGTGGTTTTTAAGGATTAGCCGTCGGACACCCGCGGGGGCGATAGGGCGCGGCTCATAGCAAAGCTGCACGGCGATTAGCTGTCTATATACTGCAGTACTATTGGGGCAAGCCCAACACAAGTGCTGTATACCACAACTATTAGGCTCGGTAGCGATATAGCTGAAGGTAGGTGCAGTGCAGTATATATACTGCACTGCACCCATGCTCTAACAAATGCATCACTGACCACTATTTCCGGTGATTCATACAGAATTTCGCCATTCGACCTGTCTACGAAGGGCACCTGAGCTGGAATCCTCTTGGTGATTCACGGGTACTGAGGTATATATACTTCAGTACCCGTCCCTAACGTGCCGATCTTATCTTGAAGAGGCAGAATGCAACAATGGCCAAAACACGACTAAGCATAGCCGCCGACGATATCTGCGAGCTGTTCGACGGCCACGCGAAGAGAGTTTTTCGGCGGCGAGACTTGTCCGAGATGCTGGAGCGGTACAGGGATTTTTGGCGGCTAGCGCAGTCCACCAATGTCCGTAGATTCATTGAGTTCTTAGAGGACAAGGGGCATCTGCGTTGCCACAGGCTGCAGTTTCCGAAGAGGGCGGAGTTGCTCTACGTGTGGCGAGAAGCTACCTCTTTCGAACTTGCCCAAGCCCTAAGACCTGAGGCATACTTCTCGCACTATAGTGCAGTGTCTCTGCACGGGCTCACTGAGCAGTCTCCTAGGAGGCTGTACTTGAACGAGGAGCAGACGGCAAAGCCAAGGCCCACAGGTGAGCTTGAGCAGGGGCGGATCAATGCCGCTTTCAAGCGGAAGCCAAGAGTATCGAATAATCTGGCGGAGCTCGGGGATGGCACCATTTGCTTACTGAGTGGGAAGTACACGGGCTCGCTTGCTGTGGAGGAAGTCTCCGGTAGCTCTGGTGAGAGATTGCGGGTAACGAATCTCGAAAGGACACTGATCGACATTGCCGTAAGGCCTTTCTATGCCGGCGGCGTATTCGAGGTCCTCGGTGCGTACGGGGCCGCGGCTGACCGAACATCCGTTGCGAAGCTTGTCGACCTGTTGAGAATGCTTGGCCATATCTACCCATATCATCAGGCGATCGGCTTTTATATGGAGCAATCAGGGGCTTTCACAGAGTCTTTTATAAAGACTCTCCGGGAGTTCGCCCCCGTTGAGTTCGACTTCTTTTTGACCTATGGCATGGGCGAAACAGATTACTCGGAGAGATGGCGACTATTCTATCCAAAGGGGCTTTAGGTCATCACAAAGACCGCAGACATAGTCAAAATAGAAGTCGTATGACTGCAGGTCGATCGTTGGGGATACCGTATCACGCACGGAAGCAAAGGCCCCACGATGGTACTCCCTTGATGATGGGATGAGCCCGAGGAAAGCCAATGGGACGTGCTTTACCTCAAAGATGTTCCTGAGCAGCTCGGCATTATGTGGCGAGGAAAGGTCGACCGGGAGTTCCGTCGCGATGGCGTATATGTCCAGGAAGTCCTTTGCCCTGGCCTTTCGAGACGGATTGTTGACCTCATCGGAATATTCCGGCAACTGCTGGCAAATAGCTCTGAGCTTTTCGAAGGCCAGCATCTCAGGCGAGTAGATGTATATTCGTGTTCCCTCAAGATCGTAAGATCTGCGTGGCTGGCAGTATTCAAACTTGCTTATGTCAATAGTGAACCGCTTGCTGTTCTTCTTTCCCAGGGCCAGCGCATACATCCGCCGCGATTCCCTGTCATGCGCGAGCCTCGTGAGATCTGCGGCATTGCCGACCTTGAAGGCGATCCTGTAGCCGCCCCAGAACTGCGCCATATCCGCAGTAACAGTTTTCGGCTTTTCCTCTAGTTCCACGTCAAAAACGTCGTAACCTGCCTTCTTGAAAGATGCCTTCAAGCATCCTTCGATTTCGGCTCCGATATCTTCGAGCCTGTCTCGGTCGAACTCACCTTCCATTGAAAAATCGAGATCGAGAGATGACCGCCACCGTATGTCATAGATAAGGTCGAGAAGATTTGCTCCCTTGAGCACCACCTTCTCCATCACGTCCTCAGCCGAGAAGATCGCCCGAAGAGCAATTCTCTTGATAGTCCTGTGTTCGTCGGGCTCCATCATTAACCTTACTGTAACGGCGCAACGTCTCAAGTAGGCTGGAGAGTACGCCCATGTTATAGATTCTGCAAGGGGCGCATGTTCACACGACTGTCCCGACCCATCACCTACCGGGCGCGTTCAGCTAGCTCTGGGCTGGGCTGGTGGCTACAATGGGGCCGACTTTCGGGCCTGGCCGACCTCGTTGTCGGGCTCAAGCGGTTTGTGCGAAGGAATCAACGGTATGAAAGCGGTTGTTTACGAACAGTTTCAGGCGGCGCCTGTTTTGCAGGCTGTGGCTGATCCTACGCCGTCCGACGGTGGGGTGGTCATCAAGGTTGAGGCGGCTGGGTTGTGTCGCAGCGACTGGCACGGGTGGATGGGGCACGATCCGGACATCACGCTGCCGCACGTGCCGGGGCATGAACTGGCGGGGGTTATCGAGGCTGCGGGCCAGGCTGTCACGCGGTGGCGCGTGGGGGACCGGGTTACGATGCCGTTCGTGGCGGGCTGCGGGGTGTGCGAGGTGTGTGCGTCGGGCAATCAGCAGGTGTGCCCGGATCAGTTTCAGCCCGGCTTCACGGCCTGGGGATGCTTCGCCGAATACGTCGCCATCGACTACGCGGATACGAACCTGGTGAGCCTGCCGGAGTCGATCGATTTCGTGACGGCGGCGAGCCTGGGCTGCCGCTTCGCAACGAGTTTTCGCGCGCTGGTCGCTCGGGGATGCGTGTCGGCCGATGAGTGGGTAGCGGTGCACGGGTGCGGCGGCGTGGGACTGTCGGCCGTGATGATCGCCCGCGCCCTGGGGGCCGACGTGGTCGCAATCGACATTGCGGCCGACAAGCTGCAGCTCGCCAAGTCCATCGGCGCGACGGCCACGATCAACGCGAATGCTTGCGATGACATCGTCGCGGCAGTCAAGCAGCTCACGCATGGCGGCGCACATGTGTCGATCGATGCGTTGGGCAGCCCGGCGACGTGTTTCAATTCCATTTCGTGCCTTCGGCCGCGCGGCCGGCACGTTCAGGTCGGGCTGATGCTGGACGGCGACAACGATTCGCCCGTGCCGCTGGACTTGATAATCGCCAAGGAGCTGGACGTGCTCGGCAGCCACGGCATGCAGGCCCACGCTTACGGCGACATGCTCAGCATGATCGAGCAGGGCAAGCTGGCGCCTGAGAAGCTCATCGGCAATCGAATCACGCTGGAAGAATCCATCCCCGCTCTGATGGACATGAATAGCTTCAGTGGTGTCGGCATAACGGTGATAGACCGGCTGTGAGGTCCGGCTGCGGCGAGCCCTACCGTCTTTTCCTGCGGAAAAGTGACAGGCTGGCACCCAACGCCAGCAGACTCATCGTGGCCGGTTCTGGGATATTTGCGACCAGCGGATTGTTTATGAAGCTCTCACTGCCGCCGGAATCGAAGCCTTGCACGTGCAGGCCGACCCGCATTGTCCCCGTGACCAGTTCGTCGATGATGTCCTGAAGGCTCGCCCCGGCCTGAAGGGTGTAGAGCACGCCGAGCCGTTCGCCCGGGTCCACGCCGCTAGGGCGGACGGGCGGATCCGAATCGATGAGAAAGCCCTCAGTGGCCACGAAGGCCGGCGATGCATTGTTGCCGCCCGGCAGATTGCCCGGGGATGCGCCCGGACTGAAGTCCACGCCGGCGTCGCCCCCGAAGCCATCGTCCTCGTCGACCAGATTGTCCAGCGTCAGCAGCGATCCATCGTCCCAGTAGACATCGGCGATCGACGAAGCGGCCGGGCCGATGTTGCGGAACTCAAAGAGCACGTGGCTGGCATCGGGGCTTGTTACCTCAACCGTCAGTTGAGCCACACCGATAGCTGCATCTGCAGAATTGTTGTTTGTCAGGCAGTAGAAGGAAAGCATTGCGCCGCGGGCGTTGCCGACAAGACAACCCAGTACCACGATGGCGCAAAAACACGCTCTCCGCCGATATGACAGAACTCGACCATTCATCCTTACTCTCCGCACCTTCCTTACAGCAAGACCTCATCGGGACAGGTCCCGCCGGTGATATGTCTCCAATCAATTTCGATGGTACATCGAACCCAATTGAGAAGCAACCATAATCTTAATACTATAGAACATTTTCTTGCGCATTTGCCTTTGTCTGCAGGCCAAAGTCGGCGGCCGTCGGATCAATCACCAACGGAAATCCTGTACCCATAGGCAACTACCAGCCGCTGCAAAACATCGTCAATATCGTAACGCCGGCCCGTGGTGATATAGTAGCTCATCAGGTCGGATCTGGCGACGTGATGGCGGTCGGCGGCGAGGGGGACGTTTAGCCCGCCGGGGTCGAGCACGCCGTTGGCGTCGATTAGATCCTGCCAGTAATCGATGGCTTGCCCGTCGGCATCGTAGTCGAGGCAATAGCCGGGCCGATGGCCCAGCATGTGGGCCAGTTCGTGTCGGACGAGGGTTAGGGCATCGATGACGCCGCGGGGAACATCGTCGTCCGTCGAGGGGGTCTCATCGAACCATATCCACTCGCCGACGCCGCGGGCGTCGACCATGATCACGTGCGTCAGGCCCGGCGTCCAGGGCCGGACGCTCGTCCCATCGGCGGGAAAGTCTATCGCATACCACATCGCGTAGGTGCCGGGTTCGGCGTCGAAGAACTTGAACTCCACGGCGATGGTCTCGTCTTCGGCGATTGCGCCTTCGTAGTCGGAAATGGCCTGAAGGATCACAGCCTTTCGCTCGTCGGTCCACGTCAGCTCGGCACTATCGGTGAAGGTGGGGACGATCCTCAGGCCGCAGCCGACGGACGGCCCAAGCAGCAGGACGCTGATGCCTACACGAAGTAATGAACTCATAGGCGCGCCCTAACGATCCAATTCGCGCTGGATCGCCGCGACCAGGGCCGGGTCGGCAGGGTCGGCCCCCGATGGGTAATGGCCGACCACCGTGCCATCGCGCGCGATGAGGAACTTTTCGAAATTCCACCGGACAGGCCCAGCACCGGCCGGGGCGGCATCGACAGCCGTCAGCGCATCGTACAGCTCATGGCGACCCGCGCCGGCCACCGAAATCTTCGAGAACATGTCGAACGTCACGCCGAAGTTCGCCTCACAGAACGTGGCGATCTCCGCGTCGGTGCCCGGCTCTTGACCGCCGAAGTTATTGGCCGGAAAACCCATCACAGCCAGCCCGTCGTCGGCGAACTGCTCGTGCAGCGATTGCAGGCCCGCGTACTGCGGCGTGAACCCGCACCGGCTAGCGGTGTTCACGATCAGCAACACCTTGCCGTGATAGTCCGCCAGCGACTTGGCATCGCCGGCCAGCGTCGTCATAGTAAACTGCAGCACAGCCGGCAGCTCGTCGGCAACTTCAGTCTCGGCCTCGGCCGGCTCGACGGGCGCGTCGTCCCCGACCACTTCCGCCTCGGCCGGCTCGGATGGCGTAACATCCTCGGCCACTTCCGGAGTAAGCGGAGCGTCTTCGACCAGCTCGGCCGGACTTTCCGGGGCGTCTCGGACGTCGCGAGACTCATCGGCCTCGGTAGCCTGCGAGGGCGCTTGGACCTGGGGACGCTGCTGTTTCTTGCACCCGCCCACCCAGCACACGCTCAACGCCAGAGCCACTATCATCAATCGCTGAATCATCGTTCACCTCGTCAAATCGAAAGTTCGTTCGGGTCGATTCTCGCCGACATCATCGGTCGTATCTCATGCCCACGCAACCATCTTCGCTAGCAGCCCGTGGTAAAAGTGGCATGGGCATCTTGCCCATGCAAAAGGCTGTATCCAGGGGCAAGATGCCCCTGGGACGCATGGCCAAGATGGCCATGCCACGAAAGAAGGACTTTTGCCACGGGCTGCTAGCATTCGCCGAGTCAATAGCGCGGGAAGGTGCATTTCCGGGGAACTTTCCGAGCCACTCCTTCGTTCCTATGGGGGACGGCTGAATGTGCAGCCCACTGTTATCACGAATTTCCGAGCCAAGAAAGAAAATCAAAATGAATGTGCGACCGCTCTTGCGCCGCTGCCTGGTCACCATAGTTGGGGCCGGTGCCCTTGCCGTTGGTCTGACTGGTTGCGAGAAGTCGGCCGATGAATATGTTCCGGCGGCGACGTACGTAAACACGCGTTGCCCGATCATGGACATGTCGATAGACCCGGCAACGAGATCACCGGAACTTACTGCAATGCACATGGGCCAAAATGTTGCCTTCTGCTGCGGCCAGTGCCTGCCGAAGTGGGCGCAGCTTACCAGTGCCCAGAAGGTCCGGAAGCTGGCCGAGGCAATGTCGGGAACGGGTAGCCATAACCACGGCAACGAAAGCCAAAACGAGTCGCCGGCGCCGGCACATGAACACGAAGCGGTGCCCGAGCCGGCAGCCGAACACGAACACGAGCCGACGCCCGAGCCGGCAGCCGAACACGAACCGGCGCCCGAACACGAACATTGATTGTGATTCCCTCTTCCGGATGCGCACTGCCGCCGGGTCAAGTGGCCGGTCCACACTTTTCGGCGCCCGTGATACGGTATGGAGGTGCATTCCCCGTCCGCCATTGCGGCGCACATGGGAAAGCTGCGTCAACTACCGCTTCCGCGGCAGCGGCTGGGGAATGTTGTCAGCCAGTATTATGCGCTGCCCGCCGGTGACGTCCAGGATGCGATCCATGGACAAATCCTTCGTCGGGCCTATGTAGATCATCTGGTCGTCGCGGAGCTCGTTGAAGTACACATCCACTTCCAGGTTAGGCCCCGCGCACAATTGCACGGACCGCACCTGCGGCATCTTCGCCCACGTGGGGCAGTGCTGCGTGTGGGCGCCGCACAGGTGAATCTGCCCGCCGTTGGGGTATTGGCCCAGTATCTCCGCGTCCAGCGGCGCGATCATCTCGTCGTACAACTCCGGCGAGATCATCTGCGTGGAGCAGCCGTCGATTTGCCCGTACCCCGGCGGCTGGGCGCGGACGATGGCCGCTGCGCCCTGGTACTGCATGTGAGGCACGAGGTCGATGAACCACTTGCGCGTGGTGAGGACCAGCTCGTGGATCGCCGCCAGGTCATGTCGCACGGCGGCGGGGTCTTCGAGCATGGCGAAGTAGACGTCTGCCCCGTACAGGTTGAGTATCACGTTTAAGGGGCTGGACAGGCACGGCGGGGTCATCAGCGGCACGGTGGTGTTCATCGCGACCGCGCGCTCGGCGCACTGGCGGGCCTGCGCCCACAGCGGGTCGGTCGCCAGGTCCACGGGCTGTAATTGGCCGATCGGCGTCTTGAGGCGCATGTTCTGCCAGACCTTGCCCTCGTCCAGCACGTGCTTGTGGAACATGCGGTCCAGGAAGTGCACGCCGCAGAGGCCTATTTCCAGAATGACAGGCCTGAACACTTTCGGATCCCGCAGGCACTCAACCCGCCCCGCCAGATCATCCAGCGCCAGCTCGATCTTCGCCTGAATGTCATCGTCGCTCAGCGGCTCGACCTCGATGGACTTCGTCTCACCGTACAGCACGAAACACTCTTCCACCTCGTCACGGTTGGCAAAGACGTCCTCCATCCGCGCGAAGTGCTTATCGCGAAGGGCGACGTACTCCGGGTCGCGCAATATCGATAGCGTATCTGGCTTCACTGTTGATTCCTTAATCTTTCGCGTCCCGCCGCGGCGGGTGCAGCTTTTCGTGGCATGGGCATCTTGCCCATGCGTCCCAGGAGCATCCTGCTCCTGGAAGACAATAGAGCAGGGCCAAGACCTGCCGGCAGGCAGGTGCCGGTGCCACGCAAGATCACGTCAGGGCTAGCACAACCACGCTCTTGGCCGGCAGTTGTACGGTCAGTTCGTCGCCGGCGAGCGTCGCGCCCTCGAAGGCTGTCGGGGCGAGCACGTCGGGGGCGTCGAACGTATTGTGGGCTGTCATGTCCTCGTGCGTCAATATCCGCCCGCTCACTGCCGAGGGCGACATGCCGCTCAGCTTGCATGTAATGGACATATCGCTGGCGAGCGACAAATTGCACAGCGACACGTGCACAACGCCGGCCTCATCGCGCGAGGCCGACGCGCTGACGGCCGGCACGGACTCGCCCTCGTAGGCGTAATCCTCGCACGTCACTTCCACCGGCAGCATGGTCGCATCCTGGTGCACCTTGAACATCTCAAAAACGTGGTACGTCGGCGTCAGCACGGACCGCTCGCCCTCGGTGAGTATCATCGCCTGCAGGACGTTTATGATCTGCGCGATGTTCGCCATTATCACCCGCCCGCAGTACTCGTGGAATATGTTGAACGTCACGCCGGCGACCAGCGCGTCTCGCAGCGTGTTCTGCTGATAACACAAGGCGACACCTTCCTCGCGGGCGTACCACGTGCCCCACTCGTCGACGATGATGCCCTTCTGCCGGCCTGGGTCCCAGTGGTCCATAATGCCCGCGTGCAACTTCAGCAGCTCGCCGATGTGCAGGGCCCGCTGCATGGTGATGAACCACCGGTCCTCGCCGAAATCGACGGCTGGGCCCTTGTCGCCCCACGGACCTGGGATGGTGTAGTAGTGCATCGCCAGCCCGTCGAAGCCATCGCCGGCGCGGTCCATCATTATCTCGGTCCACGTGAAGTTATCGTGGTTGGGCCCGCAGGCGACCATGTAATCCGGGCGGACGTACTTGGTGTAGTGGCTGAAGATTTCCGCGAACTGCCCGGGGCTCATCATGCCCCCGCAGCCCATCGACTCGTTGCCGATCACCCAGAAGGGCACTTCCCACGGCTCGTCGCGGCCGTTGGCGCGGCGGAGGGCGGCCATCTCGTCGTCGCCGGCGGAGGTCATGTAGGCGAGCCAGTCCTGCATTTCCCGCACACTGCCGCCGGCCAGGTTGCCGCAGATGTAGGGCACACAGCCGACTATTTCGCAGAGGTCCATGAACTCATGCGTGCCGACGGCGTTGGTCTCGTTGACGTGCGTCAGCGGCCTGTCGGCGGGCGGGCCAATGCCGTCCCGCCAGTGGTACATCTCCGCGAAACACCCGCCGGGCCAGCGCAGGTTGGGCACGCGGATATCGCGCATCATTTGTATGAGGTCGTTCCGCCAGCCTCGGGTGTTGGGTATGGCGGAATCCAGCCCGACCCACGCGCCGTCGTAGACGCACCGGCTGAGGTGCTCCATGAAGTGCCCGTAAATGTGCCGGCTGATTTTCTGCGAGCCCTGGTCGGCGTTGACGACGATTGTGTTCATTGATTGCACCTTGCTGAGTACTTACGGCCCGTGATGCGGGCGACGCGACACCTGCCTCCAAGCAGCGTGACGTGATGATACCAGCAGGGCCCGACATCTCAAAGGGCGATCAAGCCCCTGTTGACCGGCGGGCGGCGTTGTGGTTTGCTAACGGGCGAGCGACGAGAAAGGACACCCCCATGACCGACCCCGCAGACGTACCGAGCATAGAAAAAGTGGCAGACGGCTTCTACGTGCGCCAGGCGATCGACAATATGGCGTGGATCGACATGGGCGGCTTCGCCGTCGTCGTCGACGCGTTGGAGCAGCGCAAGTTGGCCAAGGAGGTGTTCCAGGCCATCGCAGATCGCCTCGGCGACGTGCCCGTGCGATACCTGTTCAACACGCACACGCACTACGATCACGTCGCTCTCAACCGCGCGTTCAAGAAACGTTACCAAACGGAGATCGTCAATCAGCGCACGACGACGATCCCCGCAGAAGGCCTGTGGTATGAGGGTGAGCGCCGCCGCGCACTGATGTTGCCCATGCCAGGCTGTCACACGCAGGAGGACTGCATAGTCTGGCTGCCGGAGGATCGGGCGCTGTTCGTGGGCGACATCTTCGGTTGGGGCCTCGTGCCGCTCACGCGGAATATCAACGACGAGACGGCCAAACTGCTGCTCGACACGCATCAAAAACTGATCGACCTCGACCCCGCCGTCGTCATCGCGGGTCATGGGCCATTGTGCGGCCCCGGCGAATTGAAACGCTGGATGGAATACTTCTGTGAGCTGCGCGACCGGGCTCGCCAAGCAGTCAGCCAGGGCATGGACGACGATGCAATAGCCGACCTGCTCGCCCCGCCGGCCGACATGAAGACGTGGTGGCGATTCCTGCAATGGAAGCACGAGGACACGGTCACCAAAATAATCAAAGCCGTCCGCCGAGGGTGGACGAGCGACTAGGCATGGCGGCCTGCGCTTCTTTCGTGGCATGGGCATCCTGCCCATGCGTCGCAGGGCCATCTTGGCCCTGCCTCTTTCTTCTTCTTCTTCTTCTGCATCCGGGAGCAGGATGCTCCCGGGACGCATGGGCAAGATACCCATGCCACGAAAAGCGACGCCCGTAGGGGCCACGACAGCGACGCCCGCCGCGGCGGGCCACTTCTGCGGCGGCATTTCGACTCCCACAGCTACTCTCCCAGCGCCGCCGCTTCTTGGCGGAGGATTTCATCTACGATCTGCCCCACCCGCCCCGTCGAGGGCTTGCCGGCCAGGTCGACTGCGGCGACGAACTCCACGTTGTGACTCTTGCGACTCATCCGCGGCGCGCTCACGCGGTACCGCTTGTACGCCTGCGTAAACACGTGCAGGTCGCCGCGGGCCGCTAGGATGCCCAGCATGCCAGCCAGCGGAATGTTGCCGTCCGTGCTGTAGCTCACCAGCGCCCACCGGGCGGTCAGGCGTTCTATCAGTTCGCCGAAAGCAGCCGTCGCGGCGGTGCGGCTGTTGTACGGACTGCGGCGGGCGGTGCGCCAGTCTTTGCGGATGGCGGACTTGTCGGTCACCTTGCCATCGATGAGTATGCTCGTGCTCAGCGGCGGCGAATCCCACAGCGTCACGGTGTTCAGCACGTGGTAGTTGCTGCCGTAGGGGTGCTGGTTGTAAGGCGGGTCGATGTAGACGATGTCAGCCGGCCCGCCGGCGATGTCGGCGAGATTGCCCGCAAGTTGCTGGGCGTCGGCCTGGCAGGCGATGTTCGTCTGGCCGTTATCGTGGAGAATCGGCGGGGCGACGGTGAGCCGCCCGCGTATGCGATACAGCGCCGTGGCCGTCTTGCCCCCCCACCCGTTGTGGAAGCCCTTGAACACGCCGCTCGTGTTGCTCGCATAGCTCACGGCGTAAATCAGCGATGCCAGCACGTACGCCAGCTCCGCCCGAGTGATATCGCCCGCCGACTGCCACGCGGCGAGTTGCTCGCGGATGGCGTCTATCCGCTCGCCGTTTGCGCGCGTGAAGAACATTCGCTCGGTCGCGGGGTCCGGCTGCTCGTCGTCGCGCGGGCACAGGTGCGTTGCGATGTAACCTCGCAACGGCGGCAGCGCGTTTAGCCGCTCGAACACCGCCTCCGCCCCGCCGAGCCCGCGGAAGCTCGGCCGACTGTTCATCGCCACCGTGCCGAGGGCGATTTCGTGGGAGTACGGCTCCCAGTCGTTGGCGATCACGCGGAAGTTAGCCTTCTTCGCCCATCGCGCAACGACCGTGCTGCCCGTGAACAGGTCCACAAACGTCCCGCCGGTCAGGCCCGTGAACTCGACGGCCTGGCCGATCAGGTGAAGCAGCTTCCGCTTGTTGCCGATGTACGGGATGAGCTGTGCGAAGATATACTCCCCCGTCCGCACGGCCGCATGACGGCGCGGCTGGTGAATCGCCTTGCCTGTCGCCTCGGTGACCTTGCTCATTTGCCGCCCGCCGGGAAGAAATCGTAGCCGCGCATGTCCATGGGCTTTCCCGCCCTGGCCCAGCTAATATCGCCGCACTCGCTGGGTAGCGTGCCGTCGTCGTAGCAGCCCTGCAGTTGCTCCGCCAGGCCGCCTACCCACGTCAACGGATCGTCGTCCGCGGTGACGGCCACTAGCTCAGCGGGGAACTGCGTCACCTGCCCAGCCGACTCCTGCGCGCCGTTGATGCACAACGTCTGCGCCGTGGCGGCGGCTATCGTGCAAAGCGGCTGATCGCCGGTGCGGATGCAGTCGACCACCTGGCCCAGCTTGGCCAGATTGTCGGCGCCGGGGTCGCCGTAGTTTTTTTCGGTGCCGTCGGCGAAGCAGGCGACGATGTTCTCGTCGGGGTCGCCGAAGGTTACCGTCGCATCCTCGAACTCGTAGCTCAGCACGGGCCCGCGATTCACGTTCACCGCGTGCGTGGCGTAGTACAGCACCTCGGTGCCTGCGGAGGTGCGGCAGCGGATGGCGGCGGTGTCGTAGTTGGCGATATCGTTCGCGCGGTACAGCTCGGCCTGCACGTCTGCCGGTACGGCGCTCGTCGCGGCGCTGTCGCCCAGCACGTAGAACATGTTGTGCAGGAAGTGGGCGGTGGCGTTGTTTGCCGGGCTGTCCAGCACCCACTCACCGTCGGCGGATTTCAGGGCGCCGGCCCAGTTGTTGCGCTGGTAGTAAGAGCGCGGCCTGGGCCAGAACACTAGCGTCCGCAGGCGAATAGGCCGGCCTAGCACGCCGGACATGATGTCGGCCTTGAGCGATTGAATCGCCGGGGAGAACGACCACTGGTAGCCGATGGCGACGAATTTGCCAGCCCCCTCCTCGGCCACGGCCATCCGGCGAGCGTCCTGAATGGTCGCCGTCAGCGGCTTTTCGCACAGCACGTGCGAGCCGGCTGCCAGCGCCGCCAGCACTTGTGGCGCGTGGTAGTGAATCGGCGAGGCGATCACCGCCAGGTCGGCTGAGTGGGCGGCGTAGAAGCTTGTCAGGTCGTCGTATATCGGCACGCCGCGGGCGCGCAGCTCGTCGGCTGCCCCTTGCACGTCGGGGTGCGGCTGGCGGCTGGCCGTGGGGTCCACCGCGCCAACAAAGCGCACGCCGCGCTGGTCGGCCTCGTCCAGCAACAGCCGAACGTAGTTGCGGGCGTACCCGCCGATAGCGACCATAACAACGCTTACTTCTTTGTCGATTTGCGCCATCTTCAGTTACCTCCCTGGTTGAGGTTGTCGCCAAATGTTACGACGCGCCCTTCGTCGGCCGACTGGCGGGCGAGCAGGCAGGCCTCGGTGACGGCCAGCGTGTCGGCTGGGGATATCAGGCACTCGCCCGCGCCGGTCACGCTGCCGACGAAGTCCACGAATATCTGTCTGTCGCACTCGGCCGGCAGGCGTTGCTCGCCGTCGGCCTGGCCGTTGATGAGAAACGCCTCGCCGTCGCGCACCTCTATCACGCCGTCCGTGCCGGCCAGGCGAATACGGTCGTCGCCGTGGGTCGGGGCGCTATCCGGACGGAGGTAGTCGATGCTCACCGACGCCTGTACGCCATCGGCCAGCGTGAACTGACACATCGCAGCCGTCTCCAACTCGCCGTGGTCGCGGTTGTGGGCGGCTGAGTGAGTGGCGAAGACCGTGCGGAACTCCTTGCCGGTGAACCAGCGGACCCAGTCGATCGCATGGCTGCCGACCCACGGAATCGTGCCGGGGTAGGTGGCTCGGCTGTGGTAGAACTCGGCCCGCCGGCCTAGCTTGTAGCTCTTGCGGGCGCTTATGATTCGCACCTCGCCGATCGCCCCTCCAGCCACTGCCCGCCAGGCCGCGTGGAAGGCCGGGTCGTATCGCATGCCCATCATCGCCGCCAAGCCCGCGCCGCTTGTCGCCCGCGCTGCGGCGTAGGCGGCGGCCACTTCGTCCAGCTCCGCCAGCGTCATCGCCACGGGTTTTTCGCAGAACACGTGCATACCTCGACCCAGCGCCTCGATGCACATCTCAGCCGTGCGCTCGAAAGGCCCGGCCACGGCGACGATATCCGGCGAGATCGCATCCAACATTTCGCGCCAGTCCTCGAACACCCGCCCCGGCTGACCATTGGCCTCGCACCAGCTTTTCAGCGGCGCGATGTCGTCCCCATCCGCTCCCGTCGATATGCCCACCAGCGCCACCTCCGGCAGCGCCGACAGACCGTCCAGCACATATCCGTAATGCCCGCGAACACCGATGATGCAAAGCTTCATATTATCATCCACTATAAGCAGCGCGACACGTCTTGCTAAGCGTACTGCTCAGCCAGTTCCATCGCCGCGTCCGTCCATTGATCGTACCGCTGCGGCTCGCCGCGGCAGGTGTGGGTGTCCTTCATTACCATCTCAAGGATGCACCCGTTGCGTTTGCACGCTTCAAACACGGTTATCATTTCCTGGCGGCAGGGCTCAATGTCCCACGTCGCCGTCGCCAGCAGCGAGGGGTTGGGCCGGTAGGAAAACACGAAGTCCTGCCCGACGTTCTCCGCTCCTTCGTTGGGCTCGACCCACGGGCTCATCGAAAGTTGCCTCACCCGCGGCAGCTTGCGGATGAGGTGGACCTTTTTGTGCAGCGGCTCGCAGCAGCCGTAGGTGTTCAGGCCGAACATATCGAGGAAAGGCCTCTCGTAGCGGATCGCGAACTCATCGTGCATCGCCGGAGACACTTCCGAGAATATCTGCGTGGCCGCGCAACCCCACATGTCCTTGAGTCGCACGTGCTCCCCGTCGAAGTCGTCAGCCGGCAGTTCGTCGGTGATACCCATGCCGCCCGAGCCGACGCGCCCGCTGCAGTTCAGCCGCAGCGCGCCCTGGGCTTCATACTGGCGGGCCATGCTCATGTAGACGTCGGTTATCCGCTGCAGGGCGCGGTGGACCCAGTCGGGCGAGTCTACCATATCGATCATCATCTGCTCGTACCCGCGCCACGAGCCGAACAGGTCCATCGGGCACAGGGCGAACCCGCCCATGCCGCCCATGCCGACGGGCACGACATCGCCCATGAGGTCCGACAGCTCCTCGTGGTTGGCTCTTGTCGCGGGCCAATCGACGGTGACGGTGCGGTCCCTGATGAGCGTGTCCACGTCCGCGCCATCTGGCAGTGCCTTGTTGAAACGCTCAGCCCCGTAAGGCGGCTGGCGATCGGTGGGGGTGACGTCGGCTTCGATGCCCCAGTCCGTCTCGGTGCTAATAAAGTCGGCGAAGATTTCGGCGAAGATCGGCTCGTCGTCGCGGAAGTGCTCGTGGTGATAGATGCGCGTCCGCAGGTCCTGCTCGACGTTGCGGGCGAGCTGATCCTCGCATGCCAGCGACTCCGACGGGATGAACTCGCCCCACACGCCCTCCGGCGCCTGAACGATGAGGGGCCTGCCTGGCGTGAGCGTGTTATGTCGCTTCCATTCGGCTATCTTGACAGCCTGCTGGGGCAAGGCGGCTATCTCGACGACTCGCTTTGCGAGCTCGCGGACGACGTTCTGGTCGGCGGCGGATGCGGTCATGATCTGTCGCTCCTGGGATCTGTCGATATCAGTCTTTTTTCATGGCCCGCCGCGACGGGCGTCGCTTTTCGTGGCATGGGCATCTTGCCCATGCGTCCCGGGAGCATCTTGCTCCCGGCAACAGCAACAGCAACGGCAATCATGGGCAAGATGCCCATGCCACAAAAGTGGCTAACGGCCGAACAGTTCGGCCAGCACCCATTCATACTCGCGGGCGATCCCGTCTGCAACGTCCGCCACTCGCAGGCCGGCCGGCAACACGCCGAACGTGTAGGTCTCGATCTCCACGTGCTCGGTCGCCCCGGCTCGCAGGGCTGCCGCAAAATCACCCACGAGCTGCCGGCTAGTCGACTCCAACTCGCCCAGCCGCTCGAAGAACAACGGCACGTGGAAATGTACTCGCCACTCGTCTGCCGACTCGCCGGCGGCGAGGGCTTCCGGCAGATCGGCGTAAGATGCAATCTGCCCATCGGCCAAGCGGGCCTTGACCTGGTGGAGATACACCGGGTCGCAGAACTCCTGCAACTGCTCGCGAGCCGCGGCTGAGGGCGCTGCTTGCAGGGCCGCGCTGATGTGCACCTTGGCGATTCGCACGCCGGCTCGCGTCAGTGAATCAATCGCGGCGGGGAGATCCTCGAACTCGACAGCTAGGTGCGATGTATCGAAGCACACGCCCAAGTGGCGGGCGATGAGCTGGCCGGCCTGGTCGGCTGTGACATCCAGCTTCTCGCTCAGGTAGGCGCCACCGAACTTCGCCAGCGGGCCCGTGAAGAAAGCGATCACTTCGCCCGTGTTCTCGATGTAGCAATCGGGCTCGGGCTCGAGTGCGATGACGATTTCCCGCCCGCTGCTGCGGTGCAGCTCGGCCAGGTGGGCGACGACATCGCACAGCATTTCCACCATCTGCCGCACGTCGGCCTCGCCGGTGATCCACGGCTTATACGAGCACGGCACGGTGGAGATGCTGCCGGTTACGCCCTCCGGCAGCAGCTCGGCGAGCACGTCGGCGGTGGCGATGGTGTAGTCGCGCCGGGCCTCCTGACGCCAGTCTGGTGCGTAGACGTTGGTCTTGACGGCTGTGTCGTGGAATTGCCCGTATGGGAAGCCGTTGATCGTGAATACGTACAAGTTCTCCGCGGCGAGGAACTCGCGGAACTCGGCCATCGCAGCCGGCGCGGCGAGTTGGTCGGCAGCCTGTGCGCTCAATCGCAAGCCGAGCCCAAACGGCTTGCCGACTGAAACACGGTCTCGCACCCGCAGCGCGTCGCTGCGAATGGCGGCGAAGTTCTCCGCCCAGCTCTCGCCGGGGTGGACGTTGAGGCAGTACGTCAGGTGCAGCGGCGGGTCGGCTTGGATCTTCATGTGGCGGAACTTCCTCGCAGAAAGTCTATCGCGTCGGCTACGAGCCCGGCGTCGAGCTGGTGGACCTCGGTTTTTTGGCCGATGCCCGCCGGCAGCGTTATCGTCAGTTGCCCGCCGAGGTGCTCGCGGAACTGCTCCAGCCCATCGATGACTTCCAGCGTGCCGTCCGGCGTGCGGCGGAGAAGCAGGTCGTCCCACGTCGGCAGGCCGCACGCCGCCAGACCGGCGAGTATGCGCTCCAGTTCGCCCGCCGATATTAGCCCGAGCTGCTCGGCGCAGCGGCTGTCCACGGCTATGCCCACCGCCGCCGCCTGCCCGTGGCCGACGGTGAAATCGCTCATCGTCTCCAGGCGGTGCCCGAGCCAATGGCCGAAGTCCAGCGGGCGGGCCGAGCCGAACTCGAACGGGTCGCCGCTCGTGCAGATGTGGTCCAGGTGCAATAGCGCGCAGCGCCGGATGACCTGCTCCATGGCGTCCTGGTCGCGCCCGGCCAGGGCGGCGGCATTCTCGCAGAGAAAGTCAAAGAACGCTGCGTCCTTGATGATCGCGACCTTAAAGGCCTCTGCCACGCCGCCGATCCAGTCTCGCTCGCCGAGCGTCGCGAGAAAGTCGAAATCGCTTATCACCGCAAACGGCGGCGCGAACGTGCCGACGAAGTTCTTCTGCCCGTGCTCGTCCATGCCGTTTTTTACACCGACGCCGGCGTCATCCTGGGCGAGCGTGGTGGTCGGCACGCGGACGAGCCTCAGCCCGCGGTGCACGATGGAAGCGGCAAAGCCGACCATGTCCAGCATGGCCCCGCCGCCGATGGCGATGACGTAGCTCTGGCGGTCCAGGTGCGTGCTGCCGATGGTCCACATCACGTCGCGGACCACCTCCCAGCCGTTCTTGGCCTGCTCGCCGCCGGGCACGATCGTCATCGTCGCAAGCTCGAGGCGATCCGGGTGGGCGTGAAAGTATTCCTTGATGCGCCGCTGCAAGTCCGGCTGCGCTGCCTCCACGCCGGAATCGATGGCGACCATCGCGCGGTGCCGCCGCCCCTCGCCGAGGCGATCGACGGTGTCGGCCAGCAGCGGGTTGTCCGCCGCCAGCAGGTCTCGCGTGAAGATCACCGGGAACTCAAACGGCACGCTGAAGGCCTGGCTGTGCGTCTCGGCGGGGTAGTCGGCCGAGTTGTTCTGGTCGGAAGACAACGTCAATTCATTCTCCTGCTCGCATCGCGCGATCGGCAGACATCATCGCCCGCCGTAGCGGGCGTCGCTTTTCGTGGCATGGGCATCTTGCCCATGCGTCGCAGGGCCATCTTGGCCCTGCTGTCTTGCTTCTTCTTCTTCTTCTGCTGCTGCTGCTGTTGTTGCTTCTACTGCAGCCAGGAGCAGGATGCTCCTGGGACGCATGGGCAAGATGCCCATGCCACGCACAACAGCCCGATTACGCATTCAACCATGTTCCAGTCGCGCGGGCCAGTTCAATCAGATCGATCGGGTCGGCGGGGAACGTCATGGTCGACGCCCACATCACGTCTCGGCCCGCCCCGGCCAGGCCGTGGGAGCCGGCGATTCGGCTGGTGTCCTGGCTGACGCCCAACGGAGGCAAGCCCCCACGGGCGAAAAACAGTTCGCACGGGTCGAAGCCTGGCTTGTTGTGAATGTCCACGTGGGCGGCGTAGTCGGGTGCGTTGCGTTTGTCCGTCCACCACGGGTAGGCGAACCATTTGCTGCGCTGTGCGAGCAGCACCAGCTCGCCGCTGTTGGGGTGGTCCAGGCCGATGGCTTGCTGGGCGGGTCGGTCGAGGACTTTCTCCACGCCGGGCAGCTCGCCCAGCAGCTTGGCCGTTGCGGGGATGTCTGCCGCGTCGCGCACATAAACGTGGGCGATCTCGTGGTCCGCCATCGCAAATGCCCGCGAGGCTGCCAGGTCCGGGTAGATCGCTCTGCCGACCTGCCTGCCCGCCATCAGGCCGGCGGCCATCAGTGCGACGTTCGGCAGCACGGCCTGGCTGACCTCGGCTATCTCGTAGTCGCCAAAGATCAGCACGTCGCGCCCGGCCCGCTTGGCCGCGGCGAGCATGTCGCGCAGTTGGCCAGTGAGTGCAGCCACGGCTGGCAAACTGCGCGGGTCTTCCGGGCCGAAGCGTTGGAAGTCGTAATCCAGCGTCGGCAGATAGGTCAGCAGCAGGTCGGGGCAGTCCGGCTGGTCCATGGCGGCGGTCGTCGCTGCGGCGATCCAGTCCCCGGCTTTGGTCGATGCCATCGGCCCCCAGTAGTGACGCAACTTGAAAGGCCGACCGACCGCCTTGCACAGCCGTTCGTACAGGTCGGCCGGCTTGGCGTAGCAGGTGTCGACCATGCCGCCGTGGTGTTTGTGGATGGGTGCGGGCGAGAGGATCCAGTCCACGTCCTCGCCGATGCTCTGCTGCCAGAACATCATGCCCACCGTGCCTCCCGCCCGGCGGAACTCGCTCCATATCCGCTCGCCGGCGACCTGACGCGACGACTGCTCCCAGAACATCACCTTGGCGAGATTGCGGTGGTACAGGCCATTGGCGATCATGCCGTGCTCGCCCGGCGGCGAGGCTGTGCGGAAGCTCGCCTGCACCGTGCAGGTCACAGCGGGCGTGATGGTAGCGACGGGACTGAATGACACGTCGCCCACGTCCAGCGGATGAGCCAGGGCCGTCGCCTGCGAGAGCGCGGCTGCCTGGATGATCAAGAGTTTCTTGTCGGCTTTGCCCACTCGGGCATTCTAACTGGACGCGTGCCGCCTTGCCAGCGCCCCCGCCACAAGCCAAGCCGCCAACAGACCAACTGCCACCCACAACCCCTCTCCGCCACCCAGCGGCACCATGGCCGCCTGCACCACCAACAGCCATCGCACCAACATGCCGACAGTTTGCCCCACCCGCACCGGCTTGCACACGCCATTGAGCCGTCCGCCCAAGATGACAGCGCCGGCAAAGGCTATGGCCGCTATCGCCACTGCCGCATAGTCCATTAATGAAACGACAGGCCGAAAGTAACCAGCGCATGGTACGCCAAGGACCAGCAGGAGCAACAACCCCAGCGCCGCCCCCGGCAGCCAGCGCACCAGACCCACCCGGTGCTCCGCCGTCTCTTTGGTCGCGATGGCGGTGACGCCCGCGATGTAGACCGCCAGCACCCCGGCCATCGTGAGGACGTCGGGCGACATTACGCCCTCCGCGCCGCCCGCCGCGGCCGCGCCCAGCAGCAAACTCACGCCGCGACACAGGCCCATGTTGATAGGCCTGATAACGGGCAGTCGGCTGGTGAGGTAGTTGTACAGCGTAATCAGGCCGAAGAGCGTCCAGGCCAGCCAGAACATCGTGTTGTCGCCCGTCAGTACGGTCAGGAGAACCGCCGCAAGAATGCCCGCCGCCGACAGACAGCCCGCCGCCGCCATTGCCGCCCCTCGACTGACCCGCCCGCTGGGTATCGGCCGTTCCGGTCGTTCGATGGCGTCGCGCCTCGCGTGGGCGACATCATTCTGCACGAGCCCCATCGCGTAAAGGCACATGCTCGCACAAACGGCCAGGCCTATCCGCAGCCCCGCGCCGCCGGCAGCGCCTGCGCCGGCCCCTACCGCCACAGCCACCAGATAACCAACCAGCGGGTCGCCGGGCACGGTCAGCAAGTTCGGCAGCCGAAGCAGATCGCCCCAGGCTGACCAGTTCACACGCCCGCGTTTTGCTTTCTCATCGCTCAGCGCTGAAACTCCCGCGGGTCCATCGGCTTGATGTCCAGGTCAGGCTGCCAGTTCGGCGACTGGCTGTAGAAGGCGTTGGCGTTGTCGAAGACGAGCTTCTGGATCGTGGCCTCGTCGTGCCCGTCGCCCTGCATGTGCTCGACAACCTTCACCAGGCTCAGCGGGTCGGAGATCCCCCAGTCGGCTGAGCCGTTGACGATCATGCGATCCGAGCCGAACTGGCGGATGATGTCGCTGACCCGCTGCGGCGTGAGCTTGGATATCGGGTAAACCGTCATCCCGCACCAGCAGTCCGTCGCCCGGCTGACAGGCATGGTCTCTTCGGTGTTGTGGTCGATGATAATCTTCGCCTGATCGACGCCCTCAGCCTGGATGATCTCGATGAGCCGCTTGGTGCCGCGGAGCTTGTCGACGTGCGGCGTGTGGATGATGATCGGCATGCCACGCTCGGCGCCGATGTGAAGCTGCTTGAGGAACGCCTGCTCCTCGCCTGGCGTGATGTTATTGAAGCCGATCTCGCCGAGCGCGACGCATCGCTCGTGGTCCAGGTACTCGCCCATGTGGGCCAGCACTTCATCGACCAGCCCCTGGTCCTCTGCCTCCTTGGGGTTGACCGCTACCGTCGCGTAGTGATCTATACCGAACCGCCGGGCGCGAACGGTTTCGAACTCCAGTATGAGTCGGAAATAATCGAGGAACGTGCCAGCGTATCGCCGGTCGCTGCCCAGCCAGAACGACGGCTCGACGCACGCGCGAATTCCCGCGGCGTACATCGCCTGGTAGTCGTCGGTCGTTCGCGAGTACATGTGAATGTGCGGCTCAATAATCGTCACGGCAGAGTCTCCTGTTGCGTCAGCGGGCAGCATCGGCAAGCGGCGGCGGCTTGTCAAGCGCCGGAGAAAATCATCGCACCGTGGAACCATCCCACAGCCAGGCCCGTTTGGGAACTTATCAGCAACAGTAACAGTAACAGATATGTGACAAAACGAGCGGGCGCCGAGCGGGAGAGTGGGAGTCCGTTGGGGCCTTGGCGCGGCGGGCCTACCGACCCGCCGCGCAAATGGGCCCAGGCAGAACGGCTCGACCGGCGACATTCGTTCCCTTTGCCGGCCCGGCCGGCTTGTGGGGCAAGTTTTTCTGCCGGCACATTTCCCCCGTCTATAATTTGTTTGATGCCCATGGTCACAACTGTCTATCATGCTTTGCGGCATTTACTAATACGGAAAACGTTTCCGGCCGGGTCGCACTTTCGCACGGATGAGAAAGGCACTGTCATGGATCGACAATGCACGTTTTTGGTAATGGGGGTCTGTTTGGTTGTAGGGTTGCTAACGGTCGGCTGCGGGGATACCGCCTTCTGGCAATCACAGAAGACCGGGCCGGTTAGCCTGACTGCAACCGACAGCTCGCTGCTGCTGCCTGCCGAGGAAGTAGCCAGGCTCGGCGAAACGTCCGAGCTTACCGACGAATCGTCCCTCCCGGACTACCTCACTTACGCCGCGCTGAAGAATCCTGCTCTGGAGGCCGCCTTCAACAAATGGCTGGCCGCAACGGAGCGCGTGCCACAAGTAAAGGCCCTGCCCGACCCGCGATTCACCTATCGATACTTCATCGAGGAAGTGGAAACTCGCGTGGGCGCCCAGCGACAAAGCTTCGAGTTGGCCCAGACGTTCCCGTGGTTCGGCAAGCTGGCGTTGCGCGGAGACGCCGCCTCCGAGGCCGCCAATGTCGCCAAGCAGCAGTTCGAGCAGCAGAAGCTCCTCCTGTTCTACCAGGTCGCCGATGCGTATTATGAGCTGTACTTCCTGGGCCGAGCCATCGCGATTGTCACCGAGAATCGTGACCTGCTGATACACTTCGAAAGCGTCGCCCGCACGCGATACAAAGTCGGCGCGGGCTCGCACCCCGATGTGATTCGCGCCCAAGTCGAAACCGGCAAGCTGGAAGATCGCCTGCGGTCGCTCCAGGCCCTGCGCCACCCGATTGTCGCCAGGTTAAATGCTGCCCTGAACCGCCCGCCAGCCGCTCCGCTGCCCTGGCCCGGCGAGGTGGCCGCCACCCCGACGGACTTCACCGATGAACAACTCGTCAACTGGCTGGCCGAGAGCAACCCCCAACTCAAGGCCCTGGATGCCGAAATCGCCCGCCGCGAGCACCGCCTGGCACTGGCGCGCAAGGACTATTTCCCCGATGTCACGCTAGGCGTGGGCTACATCGACACGAACAACTCCACCGGCGGGCGTCACCCGTCTGACGACGGCGAGGACCCGATAATCGCGATGGTGTCGGTTAACCTGCCGATATGGCGGGACAAGCTCGCCGCCGGCGTGCGGGAAGCCCGTCACCTGCGCCTCTCAGCCGTCAGCGCCCGGGCCAACCGCCTCAACACCCTCAACTCAGAGCTGAGCATGGCGATCTTCCGCTTCCGCGACGCCGAACGGAAGATCAACCTTTACCGCGACACCCTCGTGCCCAAGGCTCGTCAATCTATCAAGGCCATGGAGGCGTCATTTCGGGCCGGCAAGGGGTCGTTCCTTGACCTCGTCGACGCCGAACGAATTCTGCTGGAGTTCGAGTTGGCCTACGAGCGGGCGTTGGCCCACCGAATGCAAAGGCTGGCTGAGCTGGAAAAGCTGGTCGGCAAGAAGTTGCCCCTCGCAGGGAACCAACAGGCCGACCCGGTCGTTGGTAATTAGAAAGAGCATGCAATGATCCTCACACCAACAAGGTCCCCTGAGGCCTTGTCGCCCGTGACGCTTTTCGTGACGCCTTTGCGCAGCAGTGGTCGGGCTGGGTGTGTGCGCCGTGTCTACCCAGCGGCTGTTGTGCTGGTTGCGCTGGTGTTGGGCTTGTGTTTGAGCGCGTATGGCCAAGGCCACGACCACGCCGCAATGGACCCGCCAGCCGGCTCGGCCGCCGAAGAACAGGACAGCCACGACCACGGCCCGAAGCAAAGCAGCTCGCTTAAGCCCGTGCTGCGAAAATTATTCATACCGGCCGGAATAACAGCGCTTTCGCTGATAGCCGTAACGGTGACATTGGGTTTGCTGCGGCGGATGAAATTGTTCGGCGGACCACGCCTGGCAATGAAGATTCACAAGATTACCGGCGTTTGTGCCCTGCTCGCCGGGGCCGCCCACCTGACGATAAAACTCATTTTATATTCGTAGCTGAGAGCTGAGAGCGGAAAGATGAACAAGCAAGTAGATAGCGTCAAGCGTCGCATGACCGCCAACGTGAAAGTGAAAATGTGGGTGCTGTTGGTAGCGGTGCTGGCCGCGCTGATTGTCGGCGGGATAATGCACGGCATACTCGCAGCAGGCGGCGATGGCGGGCAGCAGGCAGCCGACGCGGCTGGCAGGCAAGTGTGGACCTGCTCCATGCATCCGCAGATCCAACTGCCCCAGCCCGGCAAGTGCCCCCTCTGCGGCATGGACCTTATCAAGATGGACCTGCAGGAAACCGAGCAGACCAGCCTGCGAGACCTGACGATCTCCGACGCCGCCCGCAAGCTCATGGCCATCCGCACCTCGCCCGTCGAGCGGCGGTTCGTCGAAGCTGAAATCCGCATGGTCGGCAAGATCGATTACGACGAGACCCTTCTGAAGTACATCACCGCGTGGGTGCCGGGCCGGCTGGATCGGCTCTATGTCGACTACACCGGCGTTTCGGTGATTGAGGGCGATCACCTGGTCGACCTCTACAGCCCGGAACTGCTCAGTGCCCAGGAAGAGCTGCTGCAGGCGCTGGCGGCTGTGGAGAACATGCGGGGCAGCGACCTCGGCATCGTCCGCCAAATGACGGAAGACACCGTCACCGCCGCCCGGGAAAAGCTCCGCCTGTGGGGCCTGAAACCCGAGCAGATCACCGAAATCGAGCAACAAGGCCAAGCCAGCGACCACGTGACGATCTTCGCGCCGATAGGCGGCGTCGTCATCCACAAAATGGCGCAGGAAGGCATGTACGTTCAGACCGGCACGCGAATCTACACAATCGCCGATCTGTCGCAGGTGTGGGTGCAGATGGACGCCTACGAATCCGATCTGCAATGGCTTCGGCTGGGGCAAAAAGTGGAATTGACTACCGAGGCGCATCCCGGCGAATACTTCGTCGGCACGATAGCGTTCATCGATCCTGTTCTTAACGATAAGACCCGAACGGTGAAAATCCGCGTCAACGTCGCCAACCCGGAAATGAGACTCAAGCCCGGCATGTTCGTCAGAGCCATCGTGCGCGCAGAGGTCGCCCTGGGCGGAAGAGTGATGGACGAATACCTGGCCGGAAAGTGGATGTGCCGTATGCATCCGGAGATAGTCAGGGAGGTAGCCGGCGACTGCGACGTGTGCGGCATGGCCCTGGTCCGCACCGAGTCGCTGGGCTACGTGGGCGTCGACGCCGACAACACAGACGCGCCGCTTATTATCCCCGTTACGGCGGCCCTGATAACGGGCGGGCGATCGGCTGGCTCGCGGGCGATCGTGTACGTGCAGATTGACCCGTCATTGCTGACCCTAAGCGGCGTGCTGGATTGGCCCGACCTGCTGAGGACCGTATCGGTTCACCGCGCGGGGCCCATGGCTCGGCTGTGGGCGCTACTGAGCGCCGACTTGCAGGATGACCTGCAGGCAGCCGACCCGCAGTATGTCCCGCCGGCTGAGCTGAAACATCGGTTCGTCAACCAGATCAACGAAATGCTCGCCAGCCAAGCCCTGTTCCACGCGGACGACTGGCAAACCATTCCTCTGCCCAGCGAGGCAGCCGGACTGATATCCCCCGGCTCCACGGGCCTGACGGGCGAGAGCCTGACTCGCTTCAACCGCCTGCTGCTGGAGACGCTCTTCCCCAACGCCATCATGGGCGCCCGGGACGGCCCGACGTTCCAAGGGCGGGAGGTACTGCTTGGCCCACGGGCAGGCAAGTACTTCATCGTCCGTCGCGGCCTGGCCGAGGGCGAGCGCGTGGTGACAGACGGCAACTTCAAGATCGACGCGGAACTGCAGATCCGCGCCCAGCCGGCCATGATGACACCCGAAGGCGGCGGCGCGGGCGGACACGATCACGGCGGGGGAGGCGACAAAGGTGACGGCAAGAAAATGACGGACATGGACATGGCCGTCAAGATGCCCGCGGCGGCCAAGGCCGAGTTGCGGGCAGTGCTGGCCGCGGCCGACCAGGCCGTTCGGGCCGCCAAGGCGGGCGACCTGTTCGAGGCCCGCCAGGCCTTCAACGGCCTGGCCGAGAAGGTGCAGGCCGTCCGACAAGACCAGTTCACAGGCGAGGCCCTGCTGCTCTGGCGAGAGTACGAAATGCTCCTGGGCAACGACGGCGTAGAAGGCGAAATGGCCGAGGATATCCAGCAGGCAAAGAACGTTGCCGTGTTTACCAACGAACACATCGTCTCAATGCGAACGAAAATGGGCTTGCCACTGGCCAAATCGGTCGCGGTGGTCGACCCGGAGTTCCGTCAGCAATTCGACGACGTGCTGGCCGGCTATATGCTGCTGCAGCAGGCACTGGCCAATGACGATTTACCCGCCGCCGCATCCGCCGCCGAGCAGACGCTGCAGGCCGTTGGGGCTGTGGATATGGCCCTGCTGACAGGCCCGACCCATACGACGTGGATGGAAACAGTCGGCCTACTAACCCAAGTCCTCACGGACATCACCGCAACTGACGACATCCAGCAGGCCCGCGAAGGGCTTTCGCAACTGTCGGAAGAACTCATCGCCACCATCGGCCAGTTCGGCGGCAGCCCAGCCGGCCCGGTATACCAATTCCGCTGCCCGATGGCATTCGGCAGCAGGCCCGCCAACTGGCTGCAACGCGACGATGTGACCCACAACCCGTACCTCGGCGCGGCTATGCCCGGGTGCGGATCGGTCACGGAGATAATCCAGGCCTGGCTGGCGGAGGGAGATTCCGATGAGTGAGCTCTCCCCCTTCGAGCAGACTCCCGAGCAGCGGTCCCTGGTCGGCAAGCTCGTGCGAGTGTGCCTGACCAACAAGCTGGTGGTGCTCATGTTCGCCCTGGCCGTGGTGGCGGCGGGCATCATGTTCGCACCGTTCGACTGGGACGTCGGCGACATGACCCGCTACCCCGTGTCCGTCGACGCGATTCCCGACATCGGTGAAAACCAGCAAATCGTCTTCGCCAGGTGGATGGGCCGAACGCCGGAGGATGTGGAGGACCAAATCTCCTACCCCCTGACCGTCGAGTTGCTGGGTATTCCCGACATCAAGACCATCCGGAGCTATTCGTTCTTCGGGTTCTCGACGATCTACGTCATTTTCAAGGACAAGGTAGATTTCTACTGGGCCCGCACGCGCGTGCTGGAGAAACTCAACTCTCTCGCTCCGGGCACGGTTCCTGCCGGCGTCCAGCCGGCTCTGGGCCCGGACGCCACGCCGCTGGGGCAGGTCTACTGGTACACGCTGGAAGGGCTGGACCCAGACGGCAACCCCGCCGGCGGGTGGGACCTGGAGGAACTCCGCACCATTCAGGACTGGTCCACCCGCTACCATTTGCTGGCGGCCGACGGCGTGGCGGAAGTGGCGTCGATCGGCGGATACGTCCGTGAGTACCAGATCGACGTCGACCCCGACGCGATGCGCGCCTACGGCGTGACGCTCACCGACGTGTTCAAGGCTGTGCGTGGCTCGAACATCGACGTCGGGGCGAAAGTGGTCGAGATCAACCGCACGGAGTACTTCGTCCGCAGCATCGGATTTATCGAGAACGTAACGGATATAGAAGACAGCGTCGTAGCCGTCCGAGACAATGTGGCTGTCCTTATCAAGCACATCGCCTCGGTCACGCTGGGCCCGGCAATGCGTCGCGGCGCGCTGGACAAGGGCGGCGCACCCGCCGTCGGCGGCGTGGCTGTGGCTCGCTACGGCAGCAACCCGTTGGCGACCATCAAGAGCCTGAAAGCCCAAATCGCCAACTCGGCGGAGTCGCTGCCTACAAGGGCGGTCGTTGATTATTCCAAAATCACCAGGCAAGGGGTGGCTGCGTTCGCCGAGGCTCAGGGCTTTGACGCCTTCGACGGGGGGGAGCTGGACCAGGAAGCCTGGCTGGCGTATCTGCGGGCCACGCCGCGAGAGCCAGTCGATGACAGCGGCTGGCCCGATTGGGTGACGACCAGCCAGGTAACCGTCGTGCCATTCTATGACCGCACGGGACTGATCTACGAAACACTCGGCACGCTCAACGACGCGATCGCACAGGAAATTCTCATCACCGCCATCGTCGTCATCGTCATGGTTGCGCACCTGCGCAGCAGCGTGCTGATCAGCGGCATGCTGCCCCTGGCTGTGTTGCTGTGCTTCGTGGGCATGAAGGCTTTCGGCGTGGAGGCCAACATCGTCGCGCTGTCGGGCATCGTGATCGCCATCGGCACGATCGTCGACATGGGTATCGTCGTCTGTGAGAATACTCTGCGCCATCTGGACATGGCTCCCCCTGAAGAATCGCGAGTGGTCGTCGTGCACCGCGCCGTCAGCGAGGTGGGCAGCGCCGTGGTCACGGCGGTAGCCACCACGATCATCAGCTTCCTGCCGGTCTTTACGATGACCGGCGCGGAGGGCAAGCTCTTTAAGCCCCTGGCCTACACCAAAACGTTCGCGCTGCTGGCGTCGATTATCATCGCACTTACCATTCTCCCCCCGGCCGCCCACATCCTGTTCTGCGGGAAGATATCCAGCAAGAAGTTCAAGAGCGCGCTGCTTGGCTTGCTGGCTGTGGGCGGGGTCGCACTGATCGTCTACGGCATGACCCTGGGCTCGTTCCTGATAGCGGCGTCTGGCCTGACACTGGGACTGTTCGCCGCCCACGGCCTGCTTGCCGGCCGAATACCGGCCAAGCTGGAAAAGTTCGCGCCGATAATAACCAGCGGCCTGGTAGTGCTGCTGGTGGGCGTGCTGCTGACGAAATACTGGGAGCCGCTCGGCCCGCAGCGCGGGTTCGCGCGGAATTTCATATTCGTCGCCACATTGGTCGGGCTGCTGCTGGGGTTCTTTGAACTGTTCCGCCGGGCCTACAGCCCAATACTGCGGTGGTGCCTGGCCCACAAGAAAACTTTCCTCATGCTGCCGCTCCTTGTGGTTATCGGCGGAATGACAGCATGGCGGGGCTTCGACAAGGTGTTCGACTTCGTCCCGGCGGCGGGGGAGAAAATCGGCATCGAGGCCGACACCACGCGCTCGACGACGTTCTGGATGGGCCTGGACAAGAAGTTCCCCGGCTTCGGCAAGGAGTTCATGCCGCCGCTGGACGAGGGCTCGTATCTGTTCATGCCCACCACCATGGTCCACGCATCTATCGGCGAGGTGCTGGACATCATCGCCGCGCAGGACATTGCTTTTCAGGCGATCCCGGAGATCGAGTCGGTGGTCGGCAAGCTGGGCCGGGCCGAAACGCCGCTGGACCCAGCCCCGATCTCGATGATCGAAACGGTGATCAACTACAAGCCCGAGTTCCGCACGGACAAGGCGGGCAGACGCCTCAACTTCCGGTTCGACAAACGCACCCGCCAGTTCGCCCGCGACGCCGCCGGCGAGCTCGTGCCCGACCCCAAAGGCCAACCGTTCAGGCAGTGGCGGGACCACATCCGCTCGCCCGACGACATATGGGACGAAATCGTCGAAGCCGGCAAGATGCCCGGCACGACCTCCGCGCCCAAGCTCCAGCCGATCGCTGCACGCATCGTCATGCTGCAAAGCGGCATGCGTGCGCCGATGGGCGTGAAGGTCCAGGGGCCTTCGCTGGAGATTATCGAGAAGGTGGGCTTGCAGATCGAGGCGCTGCTGAAAGAAGTTCCCTCCGTCGAGGCGTCGGCGGTCGTCGCCGACCGAATCGTCGGCAAGCCGTACCTGGAAATCCACCCGGACCGAGCAGCCCTGGAGCGTTACAAGGTGACGATCCAGGATTTCCAAAATGTCGTCGAAATCGCCATCGGCGGCAGACAGATCACGACTACCGTCGAGGGCCGAGAGCGATTCCCCGTGCGCGTCCGCTACCAGCGGGGCCTGCGGGACAGCGTTGACAAGCTCGGGCGAATTCTTGTCCCGGCAGCCGGGGGGGTGCAGATTCCACTGTCGCAACTCGCGCAAATTCGCTTCGTCCGCGGGCCGATGGTTATCAAGAGCGAGGATACGTACCTGGTCGGCTACGTCGTGTTCGATAAGAAGGAAGGCTTTGCCGAGGTCGACGTCGTCGAAGAATGTCAGGCATATCTCGCCGGCAAGATAGCCAGCGGCGAGCTGGTTATACCGCCGGGCGTCACGTATAAATTCGCCGGCAGCTACGAAAACCAACTCCGCGCCGCCAAGACGCTGTCAATCGTCCTGCCGGTAGCGATGTTCGCGATATTCATGGTCCTTTATTTCCAATTCAAAGCCGCCTCAACGACGCTGCTGGTCTTCTCCGGCATATTTGTCGCATGGGCGGGCGGGTTCTGGCTGATCTGGATGTACAGCCAGCCGACGTTCCTGGACTTCTCGCTGTTCGGCATGAACATGCGGGAGTTGTTCCAGGTCCACCAGATCAACATGTCGGTTGCGGTGTGGGTGGGGTTCCTGGCGCTGTTCGGCATCGCCAGCGACAACGGCGTGATACAGTCGACCTACCTCGACCAGACCTTCCGCGAGCGCAGCCCCAAGTCCATAGACGATATCCGCCAAGCCACCATCGATGCCGCCCAGCGACGCGTCCGCCCGTGCCTGATGACGTCAGCCACTACTATCCTAGCGCTGCTGCCGGTCCTCACGTCGGTCGGCCGGGGCAGTGACGTGATGGTGCCGATGGCAATCCCCTCCTTCGGCGGCATGCTGGTTGTGCTGATCAGCATATTCATCGTGCCCGTGCTGTACTGCATGATCAAGGAACGCAAACTGCGCGCCGCTAAGAGCGAGTGAAACACACCCAAGCCGGCACGGCAATAGAGAAGGACGGACAATGGGAACGAAACTTGTGCAGACAATTTACGGCACCTGGCCGTTGCTGGTGTTCTTCCTGTCTCTGGCGGCCGCGATATTCGCATGCAAGGCGCACGGCCAGGCGGTGGACAACGGCGAAGCCATAAGGGCGATACGCCGGCAGATCGACGCTCTTGCCGCAGCCCCGCCGACCTCACCAGACGTTGACGAAGCGGCGGACGCCCAACACAACTGACAGGCCAGCCACTTGACGACAACTGGGTATTAGGCCGATGATGTGTCCATTGGCCCGCGCCGCATAGTATGGAACCCCCCGGGCCGCTGACACGTTATAAGGGTGGCCCAGCGCCACGCGCTTGAGTGCCTGACAAGAGCAATTTTATCGATACTGCGATGCCGCACCTGGATGCGGTTTTTCGGGCGGCATACGCGCTGTGCAGACAACGGCAAGATGCCGAAGACCTTGCCCAGACGACCTTTGCCAAGGCGATGGAACGGTTCGGCACGTTTAAGCCGGGCACGAACTGCAAGGCTTGGCTGCTGCGGATATTGCGAAACACATGGTTCGACCAGCTCCGCCACCGGAAAGTCGTCGGGCCTGAAATGCCCATCGACGAAGGGCTGATGGCCGGGCCCGATGAACCGGAAACGACCGTATGGACCGACGCCGCCGACATCCTGGAGAACTTCTCCGACGAACAGGTGATCCGGGCGATGGCGGAACTGCCTGACGACCAACGGCTGACGCTGCTGCTCGTTGACGTCGAACAGCTCAGCGGGGCGGAAGTTGGCGAGATCATGGATGTGGCGGTCGGCACGGTAAAGAGCCGCACCAGCCGAGCGCGATCGGCGCTGAAGACAAAGCTGCAGGCCCACGCGGAAGATCTGGGCCTGACGGAACGCAAGCGATGACACACCTGAGCGACCAACAACTCGATGCCATTCTGCAAGGCGACGGTGACGACCAGCACATCGCCCGCTGCGCGCAATGCGCAGCCCGGCTCGCCGAGCGGCGGGCCGTGGCCGACAGGCTGCGCTCGGCGTTCGATTCCGTCCGCGCAAGTGATGATTTGACGTCACGCGCCCGCCGCGGCGCCGCCGGTGGGCCTGCGGTCAAGCTCGTCGCCCATCGCCCCCCTCCACGGCGTTCGCCGTTGCGATGGGCCATGCCGGCCGCCGCCGCTGCCGTTGTGGTACTGAGCGTGCTGGCCGCTTCCCTCCTGCTGCCGCCACCAACCCCCGCCTTGGCTGCCCAGGAAGAACTGTACAACATCCACCAGCACAGTCTCTCCCCACACCCCGGGCTCTATGCCAGCGCGGACCCCACCGAATTGGCGAAGTTCCTTCGGGCCGAGTTGGGTTTTGACGTGGCCGTGCCTGAGTTGGGGGCGGGCATGAGCCTGCGAGGATGCTGCGTGGTGCACTTCAAGAAGCAACCCGTGGGCAGCTACGTGGTGGACACGCCGCGCGGCGTAATATCGGTGATAGTTGTCGCCGAATCCCTCGAATCGCTGGGGATGGCGACGGGCGCTGACCGGAGCGGGCGAATGTACGGGATGGGCTCATTCGCCAAGTGCAGCATGGTGGCGGTGACACTGGACGGCTACACGTACTGCGCCGTCGGCGAGGTGCCCCATGAAATGCTGATGGACCTGCTGGCCAAGCTCATTCCATAGCCCCACCGCCCGCCGCCGGCGATGGACTGGGAATCTCTCGAATCATTTTCACGCTTCCAGCGTGGTCAGGCCTTCGCGAACGGCGTGCTTTGTCAGGCCGGCAATGGAGTGAATGTTCAGCTTGGCCATTATGTTGTGCCGGTGCGCCTCGATGGTCTTGACAGCCAAGTGCAACTTGGAGGCGATTTCCTTGGTGCTTAGCCCTTCAGCCACCAACTGTAGCACCTCTCGCTCTCGCCCACTGAGCAGTGAACAGGGGACCTGCTCTTCGCCGGTCCGATTGATGTAGCCGTTGACGACCCCCCCGGCGACCTGCGGGGAAAGGTACGTCTTGCCCGATGCGACCGCACGCACGCCCCACGCCAACTCTTCCAGTGCACAGGTCTTCACCAGGTACCCCGAGGCCCCGGCGGCCAACATTTGGGCCACTATACGCCTGCTGGGATTCATCGATAGCGCCAATACGCGCGTGTCCGGATAATCATGAACAACCTGCCTGGTCGTCTCGATGCCGCTGAGATTCGGCATGGTCACGTCCATCAGCACGACGTCCGGCGACAGCTCCCGGACAAGCTCAAGCGCCATCCGCCCGTCGGTGGCCTGGCCCACCACTTCCATGTCGGCCTGGCCCTTAAGCAAGCTGCGGAAACCATCCAGAATAATCTCGTGATCGTCGACCAATAAAATTCGTATTGCCATAACGTTCTCCTCAAGACTAATCTTCGTTGCCGACGGGAATAGTTATCGTTATCAGACTGCCTCGCCGGCCGGACGAGCCGATGGAAAGCTGGCCGCCTAAGTAACTGATCCGTTGACGAATGCTAAACAGCCCAAAACCGCCCATGTCATTGTCATGGCGGGTGGCGAGGGCTGGGTCGAACCCGACGCCGTCGTCAACTACCATGACCGTCAAATCGTGCTCGGTCGTCTTCACTGTCACCACGACTTGCCGGGCTTGGGCATGCTTGATGACGTTGGTCAACAGCTCGCGCACGACCTGAAATACCAGCCCGCGTACCTCGTCGGTCAGGGGCAGCGATATATCCTCGCCGACGAACTCGAAAGACACCTCATGCCTGTGGTTGAAATGCCCGACGAGCCATTCCAGCCCAGCGACCAGCCCACGACGGTAGAGAACGGGCGGACATAGCTCGAACGTCAGCGAAGAAACATGCCGCAGGGCTTGGTCTATGGTCTGAAAAATGTCGCCGATGGCTTGAGCGTGTTGCGAGTCCTTCATCTCCCGCCCCAGCATACCGATTCGTATCTTGGCGGCCGCCAGCTCCTGGCTGACATCGTCGTGCAGGGCCGCCGAAAGTCGCAGCCGCACTCTTTCCTCCGCCAGCGACAATTCATTGGCAAGTGCTCGCAGACGCCGGCGCTCGGTGTGAAGCTTTTCCTCCGTCTGCTTACGATCCGTTATGTCGAAAGAGCACCGGAGGTACAGGTCGCCCGCCAGTGGAATCCAATGGATATCCCACACGGTGCCCAGCGCCTCCACCTCTAGGCGTTGCGGCTGGCCCGTGGTCCACACTTTCGGCGCCATGCACCAGGGGCACGGGGAGTCGAACTTCGGCCAGGTTCCGTAGCAAGTGTTTCCCACAACACAGCCGGCCTGTTTGGCCGGCTCGTTGCAGGCTACGATTTCCCGCGTGGAGAGCCTCAGCAGCATCGCCACGCATGGCATGGCGTCCAGAAACACCTGGTTGAGCTTGGCAAGTTTGTGATCGGTAATGTCTCGCCCATAGATGTTGACGTAGTCGCCTTCGACCACGGGCGAAAAAACAAAGCTCAAGGTCCGATGACCGAGCTGTTCTTCGAGCTCCTCCTGGCAGCCTGATGCCAACGTCCTGGCCAAAATCGGCAACCACTCTGGGAACGCTCTTGCCAGGACCAACTCCGTCCCTTCCGGGGTCATGGCGGCCGCCGCGGCGTTGGCGTACAACACGTGCCCGTCGGCCTGTAGGCGAAGAATGGGGCTCGGGTTCTCTGATGCGAATTTCGCAAGAGCCGCCGCCTCCGCTTCGGCCTCCTTGCGCTCCGTGATATCCTGCGTGAAACCGATAGCGCTTATCGCCGCTGCCTGGTCATCGAACGCCACGTCCGCCTTTTCACGGACCCATCTTGTAACTCCGTCCACAAGTATGCGATGCTCTATGTCGTATGGTTTGCCGTTGATGGCGGCTGTCCATTCACGGTCAACATACTGCCTGTCATCGGGGTGGACCTTCTCTATGAATATCTCGTAGTTCACCACACTCCCGGCCGGGACGCCGAATATGCGACAGTTCTCATCGGTCCAGTACAGCCTGTTGGCCACGAGATCGAGCTCCCACGTTCCGATCCGGCCAAGCTCCTGGGCCTTTTCAAGATAGTACTGCTGCTGCTTGATTTGCTCCTCAGCCTGCTTGCGCTCGGTTATGTCCCGCCCGTAAATGTTGACGTAGCCCCCTTCGACCACGGGCGCGAAGACAAAGCTCAAGGTCCGATGACCAAGCTGCTCTTCGAGCTCCTCCTGGCGGCCTGATGTCAGCGTCCTGGCCAGAATCGGCAACCACTCAGGCAATACTTTCGCCAAGACCAGTTCCGTTCCCTCAGGGACCATGGCGGCCGCTGCGGGGTTGGCGTAGAGCACGTGCCCGTCGGCCCTCACGCGCAAAACCGGGCTGGGGTTCTCCGCAGTGAACCTGGCCAAATCCGCCGTCTCTTCGGCCTGCTTGCGGTCGGTAATGTCCAGACACGTCTTGATCACGCCTATCGCCGCGCCGTTGTCGTCTCGCAGCAGCGCCATGCGCATCATGGCCGGAAAAACGCTGCCGTCACGCCTCACATGCCCAAACTCGCCCACAAATTTGCCGACTCTAAGCAACTCGTGGCCCACCGCCTCTGTGTAAGCCATTTGCTCGGGCGTATGGAGCGCAGAGTAGTGCTCTCCGATAAGTTCTTCGGGTTCGTACCCGTGCATCGCCGCCATGGTGTGGTTGGCCAGCAGTATGTTCCCCCGCAAGTCCAAGGCCATTATCCCCTCGATCGTCTGCTCAATCATCCTTGACTGAAACGACAGCGCCTCGGCGATGGTTTTCTTTTCCGCAGCCTGCGCCATCATGCCCGCCAGCGCCTCGGCCAATTTGTGTTGCCGACCGGTAAAGGCGCCCCCATCTATGTCGGGCAGTTCCGGAAGGTAATATATCTCCAACTGCCCTCGCTTATCGCCGGCAACAATAATATCACTTATCAGCTTGCGGTCTGTGGGCTCGAACGGCTTGGCGGCGTGGACCTGGCCGTCAAGAACGATCCTCACGCGGGTATCCTCGGAGTTCTGCCAGGCGGCCTCAATTACGGCGGCAACATCCCTGAAGATGCCCGCCAAGTTGCCCTCGCCGCCCAGAATTGACGAGACCCTCTGCAGACACGCCGACTCCCCGGCCAGGCGTTCCATCTCCCAGCGGAGTTGCTGGAAAGCGTGAGGGGTGCGGGCAATAAAGCCCCCCTGGACTTCCACCATAGGGCCACCCCGGCTTGGTCCGTCGCACGACACGCCGTCTTGCCTGTCAGCCACTAATACTCCCCAAACCAGCTAGGTAACAAAGCCGGCCCCGGCAGAAGTGAATCTTAAAGATGCGGCGAAATGCCTGAGCCAAAGCCCGAACACAGAATACCTGCATCAATACCACTAACGCACGCATTATAGGCCCATTGCCTACAAGCACGGGTTTCTTTTGTTTTATTGCCTTCTTGGGTCCACACGACCAGTGGCGTCAGGCCAGATCGCCGGGCCAGAATCACCGGCCCCGCCAGGCCGGCCAGGCATGCCGCAAGCGACCGACCGACAAGACAGCCACCCGCTACCCCACTGACATTCCATAATGCCAATTCACCAATGCGACATATCCGGATGGTTTTCCCACAATTGCCCTGGATTGCAAGAACTGGCGTAATGGCCCACCTATAGTCATAATACCCCCTGTTTACAGGGTTTCTCGGTGGCACAATGGGGGATACGCCGTGTCAGGTCCGGCCCTAGCTCGCCCGATACAAGAGAGATGAAGCATGAGGTCGACGCCGTTGGCCGACGCCGGGGCATACTTGCCCCGACAGACCAGAAGCTCATCGAGACCAATTTGGAAACCAATATGCCGAAAAAACGAGAATGCCCTGACACACTAGATCGTTCGCAGCTCAAGCGAAAACTCAACGAAGTTGCAAGTCCTGCCGCCCGGTCCATGGGGGCCAGCGGGGTGGCGGGTTCGTCTGCTAATTCAACTGGTGGCCAACTGGACACCATGGTGGATGTAAATTGCTCGGCGGCAGGCGATGCGCTGACAAGATTATCTGATATCTGCAGGGACGCAGCCGCCCGGCTATCTGAAACCGGGTCACACCCGTCCGCCGGGGACGGCGGCCACCCGTCGGCTGGGCTGGTGGCCATTGCCAGGCTGCTGTGCAACAACATCGAGCCGCAACGCCGGCCGACGGGATCGCTGAGCATATTCCGCAACGGGCGCCGCCATCGAGTGCGCCACTAGCCGCGGGAGTGATCCGACGCGGCATCAATGGGAAATAGCCATGACCAACAGTTCAATGACGGTCGAGCGGATGTGGGGGTTACTTCGGGGGGAGAGAGCCCTCCCCCTCGGCCGTCTTCATGTATGTGCCTCGGTGGGTGGATTGTGCAGTCGGCGGGTAGGCGCCCGCCGGGCCGGGGCAAGAAGTGGTGCAATTGTTGATAAACTGGTCGCGGCGGCCTCGGGGGGGACGCCGCGGCCAGCACTTCCGCCCGTCTAGCTCTGCCGCCCTGCCGACCGAGACAAACCCGGCAGTTCACAGTTCGGCCGCCCACCATGTCTGATAGAATAATGATTGTCGACGACGACCCGGCCATTTTGCAAATGGCGCGCACGATGCTTGCCGACAGCAACTACAAAGTTCATCTCGCCCACAACGGCCCGCAATGCCTCCAGATGTTGCGGAACGGCTTTGGGGGAGTCGTCCTACTGGATGCAATGATGCCCGGCATGGACGGCTGGGACACGCTGGCGGCGATACACGACGAAGGGTTGACCGACCAGAACGTCGTCTGCCTGATGACAGCCAGGTGCGACAACGCCTTCCGGGCGAGATCGATCGGGCAGCACGTCCGCCATTGCGCCATCAAACCGTTCACAGCAGACAAGCTAGCTTCTGTGGTAATGCGCGCTCTTGCCGACCTGCACTCGCCCGCCGAGGCGATCTGACGACCGGCCCTCGCCGGCCAACTGACTTACCTCACCGCGCTACCGCCGGGGAGAGGCGGCGACGGGCGCTTCTTCGGGTTCCCACTCGCCAAGCGACGGCGTGCCGGGTATGGCATGGCTTGCTTGCTTGCCGCTGGGGCTCACCATGGGGATCTGGCTGGTCGAAGGCGCACGCCTGCGCTTGATCTTGCAAAACATCAGCCTGAAAGGCCAGGTAAACGTCCGGCGGATTGTATGCGTCACCCCCCACATGCCGAAGAATTGCAGCACTATGTGGACGCCCTTGAGCCTGGTATTGGGCGACAGAATTTTCATCAGCAACGCCAGCGGATTATAGAAGAACAAATATCCAGCCAGAATATTGAACTGCTTACGCCACGGTTTGGGATCCAGCGACGCTATAACAAAATTACCGTCGACCATGTACTCCTCGACGCGACGATTGCCAACGCTCTCGGCGACCATTCCCGACTCGTACATCTCGTCGATGCCCTTGGAGCCCGGCGAGGGGGTCATCATCAGTATTTGTATCGTGCCAGCCCCCGCCTTGCGCAGAATGTGTATCTGGTTGAGCAGGCCAGAACAGTCGCCGCGGGTGAATAGCTTCTGGGCGTCGTGGTGCATCATCATCGGCATGGGGCAGATGCCCAGCTTCCACAGCAGCTCGAACGCCTCGACGGTGGCGTTTGGGGTTTGGCCCTTGCTGACCAACGCACCGGACATGTCCTCAACGCCAAGCCACAGCGATCTGATGGCGGCTTTGCGGAACAGCGGCAGATGCTCCTTCATCTTCAGCGTATCGTGGACCGTCGCCTCAGTGGCGAGGCGCATGCGGTGGCGCAACACCACACCGTTACGCTGCGAGTTGGCGAGCGTCTCAGCTATGTTCAGCGCCCGCTCATGATCGTTGAAGAAGTTGTCATCGGCGCCGAAGAACTGCTTCAGACCGTATGTCTCGTACAGGCTCCACATCTCGTCAGCCAGCCGCTCGCCGCTTTTCGCGCGGTACTGTCGCTGGTTGTAGGCCGGTATCGGGCAGTAATCGCAGCCGAACTTACAGCCCGAGGTTATTGTCAGCGAACTGATCGGCGTGAGCCGACGGATCCTACTAGCGGGGGCGGCCTTGCTGGCCAGCGTCGCATGGCGGCTTGGCAGCTCCAGCAGGCTGTAGCCCGCCACGGAGTCCGCTTCCTCGTCCAGATCGCCCACTAGGCGCTGAATGCCCGTGTCCACCAGTTCGCTGGGCACGGCGTCCTGCCCCTTGGCGTAGACCAGCCCCAGCACGTCGTCCAGCGCGCCCGTATCACGCGAGCGCAGGAAGGCAGCCCGCACGGTCTCGCCCGTGCCTCTGGCCGACAGCACAACTTCCAGCATGTTCAGCAGCACGTACACTTCGCCGGTAACGGCCAGGTCGGCTGTCCACGGGTCGGCGGGGTCCAGGCCGAAAACGTCCCACGGCTCGTAGATTGTCTTGGGCCCGCCCACGATAACCAGAGGCCTTTGGGCCTCGGGAATGGTGCAGATGTCGCGGAGCATCTCGCGGCAGCTGGCCCAGTGGAGCTGCATCGCCGAGATCATGAAAATGTCCGGCAGCCGACCATCGACCCGCATCAGCGAGGGTGTGAAGTTCTTATTCCACTGCTTGAGAACGATTCGTGTCTTGGGAAAACCCGAAGCCACCATAGCCGAGCCCACCGACCGCACGCCGGCCGGCGACATTTTCATGTCGGCCACAATAAAGGGCAGCATTCGTGTACGGTGGTCGAAAGCGCACGCGATAACCGTCGTCAGATCATGCTGATCTGCGATGCTGCGCAAGCGTTTGCGAATATCGGCCAGTTCTCCGGCGGGCAGTAGTTCATCGCCTTTGTCGCGGCGTGGTAGTTGCATATCAAGGTCACTCTTGGCGCAGTGGCTCCGTTGTTTATTTGGGGGATAATCTTTATCAGATCGTAGCGGGACATCATACTCCAACAAGGCCGTTTCACCAAGATGAACCTTGGAGAATATCCCCACCCTTGCCCCGCCAGGCCCGGTCGGCGATGATAGTAGCCCGGCGGGCAAACTGGCCCCCACCAGCCAAAATGGAGCCGAAATGACCGGAAAAGAGCGAATGTTGATGGCTTTGCGCTTCCAGCAGCCCGACAGGCCACCGCACTGGGTGAGCCTGTTCGCGCCCGTGCAAGAAGCGTTCGGCCGAGATTTTCCCGACGTATCCAACTGGAATAGCCGTCCCGACGCGGAAAGGGCCAGCCTGCTGGCCGAGTGCATGAGCCTGTACCGGCTGATCGTCGACCGATACCAGTGGGACGCGCTGGCGGTGTGGCACCCTTGGTGCGAGCCGGAGGCGGTCGCGGCGGCCAAGCGGGAGTTCGGCGACGAGATCATGATCGGCACGATGCACGGGCCTAACATTCTGTCCATCGACCACATCTCTGCCGACCTGGACTGGATGCAGTTCTCCATCGACCTCGTCGAAAACCCCGCCAAGCTGCACGAGCACGCCGAGTGGCTCACGCAGCGGACCATGAAGAACATGAACGCCCTCGCCGAGGCGGGCGCGGAGTTCGTGCTGCTGGTCGACGACGTCGCCTTCAACGCCGGGCCTTTCATATCGCCAGAGCAGTTCGGCGAGTTTGTCACCCCCTACCTCCGCAGGCAGGTGCAGCACATCGCGAGCCTCGGCATGATCCCCATGGTCCACAGCGACGGCGACATACTGCCCGTGCTGGATGACTATCTCTCGCTCGGGGCTGCCTTACTGCACAGCATAGACCCCATGGCGGGCATGGACATCGCGGAAGTAAAACGCCGCACGCACGGCAAGCTGGCCCTGATGGGCAACGTGCAATGCGACCTACTCCATAACGGCTCACCAGAGGAGATCCGTGAGTCGGTCCTATACTGCCTGGAGAACGCCGCACCCGGCGGCGGGCTGATCTTCTCCAACTCAAACACAATCTTCCCCGGCATGCCCCTGAAAAACTACGATCTCATGCTGGAAGTGTTCCACGAATACTGCGAGAAACAGCAGTAGTCCACGGATTGAAAAAACGGCAAGAAAGAAGAAACGGGTCGTCCACGAATTACACGAATTGCTCGAATGAAAGAAGAAGTAGCCTCGCGCCAGCGCCGTTCATTTGGCATTTCCAATTTAGCATTTATCATTCACCCTTAGACATTAGTCCTTAGACATTAGACATTTCCTCACCCTCCTCCCCCGCCGTGCGTACAATTACATAGGCCTCAGGGCCTTTGGGAGATTGCTATGAAACGGCGGCGAGGGAGTATTTTTGCGATGTTGACGGGGTTGACGTTGGGGTTGGCTCTGGCGGCCAGTGGTTGTTCGGTGGAAATCCCCATCATGCAGTACCCAGCCTTCTGGGGCGAGCGGGAGATCGACTCCGTGGCGGTCGCGCCGTTTGGGGCGCTCAGCGTGGACGATGCCCGCGCGGGTGATATTCTGGCCGACAGCCTCACCGGCGCCCTGATAGCCAACGGAACTTACGAGAAGGTCATGGGGCGACTGTCGCTGGCGGAACACCTGACCGAGGGCGAACTGGGCCGACTCGCCGAGGGCGACCCAGCCATCGTCAGGAAACTGGCGGAACTCACCGACATCGACGCCGTGATCGTCGGCACGGTGCTCCACGCGCTGTCCGACACGGGACACTACCGCACCGTGTACTACAACTATCCGTACTACGGCTACGGGGGCTACGGCGGCTATTACTACCCCTACGGCGGCGGGTACTACTACGGCGGCTACGGTCGCCGCGGCTACGGCGGGTACGGAAATTATGGCGGGTATGGCTACGGGGGGTACTACGGCGGGGGATACTCCATCTACGAGTACGAGGTGAGCCGCGGCTCGGTGGCCGCCACTGGACGAATGCTGGCCACCGACACAGGCCAGACCCTCCACGCCTCGCCGCCGGTCGAGCGGCGAGTTATATCGCAGGGCTCACCGCCCCTGCTGAGCGAGGGGGATGCTCTCGCCCGCGCCATCGCCGATGTGACGATGGACCTGGTCGAACAATTCGCGATCGTCCCGCGAGTAATCGAGGTAAAACGCAGCGATGCCCTGCGGATATCCGATGGCAGCCTGGACGATGACGAGTACCGCAAGGAAAACAAGTTCCGCACGGCCGATACGCGAGTGGCCGTCGTGGTCAACCTGCCGCCGGCGGCTGCGCTGAACGAGTTTAGCCTGACGATTCGCCGCAAGGACAGCGAGGAGGTGGTGGCTCAGCGCGTCTTCCTATGGCAGCGCGACGCGCCCTCTCGCGGCGTGGTCTTCGAGTTCGACCCAGCCAAGCTCGCCGCCGCCGGAACGGGCAAGTTCGAAGTAACCTTCCGCACCGTCACCGGCCAAGCCATCACCGACGAAGACTTCGAGATAACCGGAGCGGATTGACGGGCGTTGCCGGGGAGACCAACGGCCTGTCCACGAGTTGCACGAATGGCCCTAATTGGGGGAAAAGGCAGAAGAAACAGGGCTCACCACAGAGGCCACAAAGAGCACAAAAGCGCAGGCAGGAATGGCGCACTATCACCTTCCGCGCCCTCTCGTCCCGCGAGCATCCGGACGCCCTACGGGCTGCCTTTACACCCGTAGCCAACATAGTCGCGATCCGTGCGACACAATTTCGTAACATTGTTCTAGATTTTATGATTTTTTTTTTGACATCTCCGGCGTTTTCTTGTACACTATGAAAATGGCGAAGTCAGGCGGACGCCTTTGGGATGCAGCATCTAATCCTAGATCTTGTCACGATCTCTAACATAAAGGGCTCATCGATGACAACATTGCTTGAGACGCGAACGACCAGGATGCAAGAACGACTCAATCAGATCTTGTCAAAAGCAAGTGAGCTAGGCCGGCTAGACCTGATTCACGACGAGGTCCAGGACGCCGTAGAAGCCATTCAGGAGATGAGCGACTGGAGCCGCTCGGCGACGACGAGTGACGACGCAAAACGAGCCGAGCGCCGGGCCAAACGCGCCCTTGACCGTGCAGACCGGCTTCTGAGGACCCGCTGAGGTGCGCGGTGCCCGAAAGCAAGGCCGCCAGAGATGACCGACAACACAGGAAGAGAGCGAACAAATGTCGAAGGAAGAAGAACAAAAGCTCAGCCCGGAACAGCAAGAAAGAATCAAGAGACTTCGGGTGGTACAACTGCTGTTGAGGGAAAAGAGCACCAAGGAGATCTGTGATACCGTTAACATTCCCCGGCAAAAGGTACTCACCTACGTGCGACAAGCCTTCACGGACGGTATCGTACAGCTTAGGCCCTCTTGCTCGCGGCTGGGGGAAGACCTAAAGCAAGAACTGGGCAGAGACGCGCGCAACGTTAACATTGACGTGATCCAAGCGAAACGGGATAGCCCCGGGTTCTACGAAGCTTGTGCCGAACGGCTGCTCGATAGAATGCGTGCCATACTCGTGAGACAAGGCAAGACGACGGTCGCGGTCGGCGGCGGCCGAACCATCTACAAGATGGTGAGGAACATGTCGGGCCTGGACGGTGTCGAGGCAGACGAAGCCAGGAGAATCATGATCACCCAAGCAACGAGCGGCTTGGATCCGATCAAGGCCCTCTACAGCCCCGTTATCGTCAGCGCGCAGCTTCGCACCGTACTGGACCCCCCAGACGCAAATATAGCCGACGCCCCCTTCAAAGCCATAGTGAGTGACCCTTACACTGGACAGGATATCCAACGAAGAATGAAGTCCAATGTCGATATCCTGATCTCCAGCGTCGGGCACAAGAGCGACAGCTACTGTGCGTCCGTGTCAGGTCTCGCGACCGCCCCTGACGATGCCACGGTAGGGGAGTTCTTGCTACAACCTTATGATGACGGCGGGATAGCAATTGAGCCATCTCAGTTCTTCGTGGACTGTGCCACCGACAGCGCCCAAACACCTGATCCAGCAGAGAGGCGCGTGCGTACGTTCTACAGTCTCTATTCTTTGTCCGAGTTAGCCCAGGCCGCCAAGAGAGACCAGCCAAAGCCATACGTCATCGTAATTGCCACCAACTACCTCCCAGACGTTCAAAAGGAGGACCAGGAGGCGTGTGGCAAACAGGGGAGTACCGAGAGCCGTGACATCTCGAAAGTCGATGCCGTGCTTGGCGCCCTGAGAGGAGGGTTCATTAGCCACCTGATCCTACCCATGGACTTCGCCGAGGAACTACTGCAGAGGGTGATAGACAATGCTTCGCCAGCAGAATGGTGATAAGAATTAAAGACGTGGCAAGGGCGGCCGCGGTCGATCGCCCTTGCGGTCGCCTCAACGCCCGCCTGTGGCGCGGCTACCAACACTTTACACCCCCAGCATTTCTTTTTTCCGCCGCCAGTAGTGCATGAAGTTTTCGTATGTGACGTCCGGCGGGGTCCAGTGGTCTAGGGTGGGTATGTAGCCGCCTTCGAAGGCGAGCGGGAGTTTGTCCGCCAGCTCGCGGTCGATGGCCGCTGGGCCTGATATCAGGGCGCGTTTGTCTATGCCGCCGAGGATCAGCAGGTCGCGGCCGTACTCGCGCTGGTAGGTGCGCAGGTCGTTGCCCGCTGCCTGTTCCATCGGCAGCACGCCGTTGATGCCGCCTTCCAGCCATAGCGGGATCAGCTGGCTGACGTCGCCGTCGCTGTCTACGAAGATGATGTCCACACCGGCGGATCGGATTACTTCGGTCATTCTCTTGTAGCGAGGCAGCATGAACTGCTTGAACATGGCCGGCGATATCAGCGGGCCCGTGTTGTAGCACATGTCCTCCCAGAACTGCACGTAGCTGAGCGGCGCGTCGGCCAGCACGCGCCGCATCACGGTGATGGCGAACTCGGTGGCAAACTCCATCATGTCCTCGATGAGGTCGGGCTCGTCGTGAACGGCGTAGAGCAGTCGCTCCGGGCCCATCAGCATTCTGCAGAAGCCGAACAAGCTCGGCCCGCCGTAGTAGTTCATCACCAGCCCGTAGGCGTATAGGATGGGCTGATCGCGCCGCCAGTCAGCGACTTGCGAGTCCCAGTCGGCGGGGTAGCGGGCGGGGTCGGTCGGGTCGAGGCGTTTCTTGATCTGCTCCCAGTCGGCCCGCGTCTTGACGGGGAACTCAATGTAGTGCGGCATGGAGCGGTCGGGCGCATCCTTGAACTGCCGGTAGGTCAGGCCCATCTTGTCACGCATGGTGAAGGTGTCGGCGTCCTCTTCCAGCGTCTCCTCGTCAAAGGCGGGGCGCATGCCGAAGTCCGGCACGGCCCGGATTCGCGCGTCGCAGTCGGCCTCCCACGCCATCACGCCGGCGGCGTCCATGCCCGTTTGCTGCTGCCACGCGGTGACGGTCGAATCCCACGCGCCGAGCTCGGCCAGCACGGGGCGGTCGACGGCCTCAAATCGCATGTTCGCTAAGAATCTCTCATGTGGCGTCATCGCAAGTCTCTCCGGAATCACCAAGTGAAAAGGTGCGGCACATATTAATGCATCGCGCGCCCAAAGCCCACCCACTCCGCGCCTAAAGCCCACCCACAGCTGTGGGTGGGCATTGTTCGGGCATGACTTGCGAACACGCAATCAGCACACAACGCTGATCCTTGACAGCACCCGCGCCGCAAACGTATCGTTGTTCCCGCAAGTACCAGGCAAATCCCGAGCGGGCACGCCCCGCCGGACATCCATATTTCAGAAAATCCGAAAGGAAGGCGCGACATGGCACTAGACCCCATCAGGCTCGGCATCATAGGCATGGGCCTAAACAACATGGCCTCGACGTTCGCGATGCTCGACGACGTCGACGACCTCCGCTACAAAATCACGGCCATCTGCTCCGTGCCGGCCGAAACCGTCGACGAGTGCAAAGCCAAGTTCAACGTCCCCTTCGGCACGACGGACTACACCGAGCTGGTCGCCCGCGACGACGTGGACGTTGTTTGCGTCTTCAGCCCCGACCACCTGCACGCCGCCCACGCGACCGCCGCCCTGCAGGCCGGCAAGCACGTCGTGTGCACCAAGCCCATGGTCACCACGCTCGACGACGCCAAGGCGCTGGTCGACCTCACGAAGGAAAAGGGCGTCAACTTCCTCGTGGGCCAAACTATGCGGTTCGACCGTCAGTTCCTCGCCGCCAAGAAACTCTTCGACGATGGCGAGCTGGGCGACCTGATCGCCCTCGAAAGTTTTTACCTGCACGACATGAGGCCGATCTTCGATTTCACGCCGTGGCGACTGACCGTGCCGCAGGATTTCATGTTCGGCGGGTGCGTTCACTCGATCGACGTGCTCCGCGCGTTCGGCGGGGACATCGACGAGGTGCACGCCTTTTCCAACAAGGGCGGCATGACGGCGGATTATCCGATCGACGACAACTTCTTTCTCAACGTGCGGTTCACCAGCGGCGCGATCGGGCGGGTGAGCGGGCTGTACGGCATTGTGCATCCGCCGACGCCGATGATGCAGTTCGGCATTTACGGCAACAAGGGCAGCATGCAGGCTGAGTTCACCGACAACGAACCAGGCGAGCTCCGCGTGACGCTGGACAGCAGCGACCCCAAAGAGCCGACCATCACCGCCTACGAGCCCGAACGCGACCTCAGCGCCTACGGCCACGGCGCGACGGTGATACGCTACATGCGTCACTTCCAGGAATGCCTGGACACCGGCGCAGACCCCTCGCCCAGCGTGATCGACGGCGCGAAGTCGGTAGCTGTCGGCGCAGCCGCCCGCGAGTCGATCAAGACAGGCCAGGCGGTGAAAGTGTTCAACGAATTTTAGAGGCCCGCCTCTTACTCGGCAGGCGGGGCTCCTGTCCCGCCTGCTCCAGGATGATAATTGGCAAACGCGGCGCCCGTACGAGCCGCCGCGCCGATCAAAGGATTAGTCATGGCAGATCAATCACCTCTCCCCCGCGTAGGCCTGCTTGCGATGACGTTGGAGCTCTACGAATCACTCGTGCCCGACCTGCGGCTGCAGCGTGAAAAATGGCTGAAAGATCAGCTCCTGCCAGCCCTCGCCCCGTCGGCTGACGTCGTGTTCGACAAGGCTGTCTTCACGCGCGAGGACATCGAAGCGCAAGTGGCCTCGCTGGAGGCCAGCGGCGTCGACGCCCTGCTCGTTATCCTGCTGACCTACTCGCCGAGCCAGCTCGCCTTGCCGGCGCTCATGCGGACGCGCCTGCCGATCATCGTGTGGAACACGCAGGAACTGCTCACCGTCGATGACAAGTTCACCACCGCCGCGATGATAGACAACCACGGCGTGCACGGCACGCAAGACCTCTGCAACGTGCTGGCCCGCAGCGGCGTGGACTTCGAGTACGTCACGAGTCACGTAACGGATGGCGCGGCGACGGCTGAGTTGACGGACTTTTTCGCAGCCGCGGCCGCCGTGCGGAAGCTGCGGAACATGCGCGTGGGCTTGCTCGGCTACCCGTTCCCGGGCATGGGGGACTTCGCGGTGGATACCACCCACCTGGCGGCCACGCTGGGCTGTCAGTGGCAGAGGCTGACCGTGGAAGACTACATCCATCGCGCCGCCGACGCCCCCGCCGATGAAGTCGCCAAGCTCGTGGCGACCTACCGCGATGTCTACGACGTCGCCGCGGGCGTCACCGACGAAGACCTGGACCTCACCGCCCGCTCGGAGCTCTCACTGCGAGGCATGGTGGCAGGCGCCGGCTTGGCGGCGCTGAGCTACCAGTTCCTGGCCTTCGGGGACGACAAACGCACGCAGACCGTGCCCTTCGTGGCGATGAGCCGACTGATGGCAGACGGCATCGGCTTCGGCGGCGAGGGCGACATCATAGCCGCAGCCGGCAGCGCGTTCCTGCACGCTCTGCAAGCCCCGGCCAGCTTCACCGAGGCGTTCACCATCGACTTTGCGGGCAACTGCCTGTTCATGAGCCACATGGGCGAAGCCAACGTCGCCATGGCCCGAACGGACCGCGGCAAGGTGCGCCTGGTCGCTCGCGAAATGCCGATCACACGCACGCAGGGCAGGCAGCTTGAGCTGATAACGTGCTTCCAGCCGGGGCCCGCGACGTTCTGCGCACTGACGCAAGGGCCGGCGAGCCGATGGCGACTGATCGTATCGCGAATGACGATCCCAGACTTCGGCCCGCTGGAAATGGAAGTGCCCCACTTCAAGCTCCAGCCCAACGGCGACGTTCGCGACTTCCTGACAGCCTACGCCAAAGCGGGCGGCCCGCACCACAACGCCGTATGCTTCGGTGACGCCCGCAACCGCCTCAAGTTCGCCGCCAACCTGCTGGATGCGGATTATATTGAAGTGTAGTTCAATTGGGTCCCACCTGCCTGCCGGCAGACGGGCGCCCAATTTGGGTGCCATGCCCACGCTCGCGTGGGCATGCTAGCGCGAGGTAGACGAATGTTCCTAGGCCTTGATCTCGGCACAACTAATATCAAAGCTCTGCTCGTCGATGAAACGGGCACTGTCGTCGCTCGCAGTTCTGCGGCCGTCGACATCGTGCACGGTGCGGGCGGGGCCGTCGAGCAGGACATTGATGATATATGGTCTGCCACGCTGGCGGCGATGGTGAGCGTGGGCACAGCCCAGCAGCGGGCGGCTGTGCGGGCTGTGGGGGTATCCGCCCAAGGCGGAGCGATGCAGATTACCGACGGCGCGGGCTCGCCCCTCGGCCCGGTGATAGGCTGGCTGGACGGGCGCGGCGGGCCTTACAACGCCAAGCTCAACGCAGATCGCGGGCGCGACTGGCTCATCCAACACACCGGCCATGCGCGGAGCAATCTCAGCCTCGGTCAACTGCTGCGCCTGGCTGACGAATCGCCCGAGCTGCTGGCCGCGCCAAACCGAATCGGCTTTGTCGGCGATGTGATAGTGGCTCACCTCACCGGCCGGGCCGCCCACGATGCGACCAGCTTGTCGATCGCCTGGCTGTTCAGCCCGTATCTGGGTGGCATGAGCGATGAGTTGCTTGCCCGCGTCGGCATATCGGCCGACCAACTGCCCGCACTGCTACCGGTGAGCGAATCGGCCGGTGGATTGCTGGCCGGCCCAGCTGAGCAAACCGGCTTGACGGTGGGCGCAGCGGTCAGCGCAGCCGTGCACGACCAGTACGCCGCCGCGCTGGGCTCGGGCAGCATTCACGTGGGCGACATCATGCTCGGCACGGGCACAGCCTGGGTGCTGCTTGCGACAACGGACAAACTCCTGCCGCCCGTGATCGACGCGGGCTTTGTCTGCAGCCATGTTGTCGATGGCCTGTACGGGCAGATGATTTCGATGGTCAACGGCGGGTCGGCCTTCGCCTGGGCAGTGGAATTGATGGGCCTGAAACATGCCAGCGGCGCAGAGCTTGACGAGCTGATGGCCAGCGTGCCGCCCGGCTGCGGGGGATTGACCTTCCGCCCCACGCTCAGCGCCGGCGGCGGAGAAGGCCTGCCCGCAAGCGCGCTAGGCTGCATGGATGGCATAACATTGTCGCACACGCCCGCCCACGTTCTGCGGGCCGTCGCCGAAGGGCTAGCCTGCGAACTGACGCGTTACCTCGGCTTCATGACCGCCGGTGGCGTGCAGCTAAAACGCCTAGTAATGACCGGCGGGGCCGCCGCCAGCAGCGTAACGCCGCAGATCATCGCCGATATGACTCACCTGCCGCTGGTGTGCGCGACGGAGAGTGAGATGGGTGCCTTCGGCGCCGCGACAATCGCGCGCGGGCTTATCGAAACGGATACCGACCTGGCTGACATCGCCGAGCGCCTCGCACCCGCCTGCCGAACCGTAACGCCCGGGGCCAACGCCCCGCTATACCAACAGCTATTCCAAAAATGCCTCGCCGCCCTGCCGGCTGAGGACGAGTGAGGGGCAAGCTATGGAACCAAAGCCGCTACATTACATCTGGCAGTACACGGACGCCGACGCCGCTTTCTTCGCCGAGCACATCGACCCCTGGCTGCCCGAGCGAATCTTCGACGTACACGTGCATATCAACGATCTGTCGTTGCGAGTCGAGGAAATGACGGACGAGCGCCGCCGCGAGATATGGGTGACGGAAGTCGCCGAGCCAATGAGCGCAGAAACGCTCGACCGCTGCGACGACCTGGTTTACCCCGGGCGCGGCGTGGGGCACCTGGCGTTCGGCTGGCCCGGGCTAGAGATGGACCTGGAAGGCACCAACGAGTACGCGCGCAACGAGTGCGTGAAGCGCAACTGGCCCGCCCTCGCGTTGCTTCGGCCGCAGTGGTCGGCTGAGCGGGTGGCCGAGGAGCTGGCCAAGCCAGGCGTGATAGGCCTCAAGCCGTACTACGCGCTTATCGGCACGGACCCGACCACGCGGGACAAGTACATCGAGGCGAGCATTTTCGACTTCCTGCCGCACCATGCGCTGGAGGTCGCTGACGACCGCCGCGCGTGGATAACGCTGCACGTGCCCAAGGCCGACCGGCTGGGCCATCCGGATAACATCCGCGAGATCAAAGAGATCCGCCAGCGATATCCGAACATCATGCTCGTGATCGCCCACTTCGGCCGGTGCTACACGCTGGAGCACGCCACCGGCGCCTTCGAGCAACTCGCCGACGACGACGGGCTGTTCTTTGATAACTCAGCCGTGCTGAACCCGGCCGTCCACAAGCTCGCCCTCCAGCAGTTCGGCCCGCGGCGCATCCTCTACGGCACGGACAACCCCGTGTTCTACATGCGAGGCAGGCGGGAGTGGCGCGGCGACAAGTACATCAACCACACCGACGCCGACCTGCACTTCAACAAACATCGCGAGCGCCCCAGCATAGAGGCCCGCTACACGCTGTACATGTACGAGGCCCTGCGAGCGATCAAACAGGCGTGCGACGAAGTCGGCGTAGAGGCCAACGGCATAGAGGCGATGTTCGCCGGCAACGCCGAACGGCTGCTATTTCGATGGGGCCCTGCCGAGAGCGAGGTGCAATCTGTGGCATTCGACCGGGCCGAGGCGCAACACTTCCAATTTGATGAGGACGGCGTACTGAAGAATGCCTCAGACGAATACGGCTCAGCGACGTGCCCCTGGTGCGGCGGGGAGGACTTCACGCATGGCAAGATGGCAACCTACGGCGGCATCGGTTTCCTGACCGACAGCGTGAAGGGAGTGAGACGAATGCTAACGTACGGCCAGCCAATTCGCGTGCGCCGCTGCGACGGGTGCGGGCATCTGGACCTGATAGCCCAAATGGAGTAGCGTCGCCGCGCGATGTGCAAAGAGCCCGAAGGCCTGTCTACCGACAGGCAGGGCGACAACATACGGTCGACGGGCGCGAGGGACAGCCTCGCGTTACACGCTCACTTGCGCCAACTGCTGCTTGACCGCTGCCAGCAGGTCGTCGGGGCTGAAGGGCTTGCTCAGCAGTGTGGCGCCTTCGGCGGCTATTTCGTCGCGGTCCACTACGCCGCCGGTGTAGCCGGAGATGTAGAGCACCTTCGCCTCGGGTCGACTGCGGGAGAAATTGTTGGCCAATATCCGCCCGTTCATGCCGGGCATGACGACGTCGGTTATCAGCAGGTCGATCTTGCCTTGGCGGGCGTCGCTTTTCACCAGCGCCTCAGGCCCGTTGGCGGCAGCGAGAACCGTATACCCGCACGCCGTCAGCACGCGGCGCAATAGGTCCCGCACGGGCTGTTCGTCCTCGACCAGCAGGATTACGCCCTCGCCTTTCTCGCCGAAATCCGGGGCATGGGCGGCGGAGGCGGCCTGCTCGCCGGGGTCGGCCATGCGAGGCAGATAGATGCTGAACGAGGCCCCCACGCTAGGCTGACTCTCCACGACAATGTGCCCGCCGGACTGCACGGTGAAAGCGTAGACGGTGGCCAGCCCGATCCCCGTTCCCTGGTCCGAAGGCTTGGTGGTGAAGAACGGCTGGAATATCTGCTCGATGGTCCGAGCGTCCATGCCCGTGCCGGTGTCGGAGACCCTCAGCATGACGTGCGGGCCCGCCGTGGCGTCCAGGTTCTGGGCGGCATACGCAGCGGACAGCTCGACATTGGCAAGTGTGATGTTCATCTCGCCGCTGGCGTGCATGGCGTCGCGGGCGTTGGTGGCCAGGTTGGTGATGGCCTCCTCCATCTGGGCGGCATCCACGCGCACGCTGCCGAGGTCGCCGTCGACAGCGTAGGCGATGGCCACGTTGGGACCTATTAGGCTGCTCAGCGACGGCTTGATCGATTCCAGCAGGCTCACCAGGTCCACGGACTTCGGACGGAGTTGCTTCTTGCCGAAAGATAGCAACTGGTTTACCAGCTTGGCCGACTGGCCTGATGCGCGTGCGATTTCCTGCAGACTGTCCTGCAGCGAGCTCTCACCGTCCAGCTGCGCCAGGGCCAGGCGGGCAAAGCCGGTGATGATCGTCAGTTTGTTGTTGAAGTCGTGTGCCACACCGGCGGTGAGCCTGCCAATGGCTTCCATGTTGATCGCCTCGCGCAGTCGGCGGTCTTTCTTGCGCATCGTCGTGACGTCCATGAGCGTTACCAGCAGCGCCTCGGCGCCGTGCCAGGTTACCATCGCGGTCCGCACGATGGCCTCGCCGGCCGAGCCGTCGGGCCTGTAAACGCTGATCTCGCCGGCCTGGCCGGGCTCGGTGGGATAGTCGTACGGCATGCCCAGCAATTGCTGAAGGTCACGCCCGAATAAGGCTGCCGCCGCGGCGTTGGCAAAACGGATGACCCCGTCCTTGTCGACGACCAAGATGGCCTCTGCGCTCAGATTGACAACGGCTCGCAAGTTCGATCGGTACTCTTGGGCCTGGCGTTGCTGAATGACCAGCTCCCCGTTGCGATGGACCGCATGTCTGATGGCCTTGGCCAGCAGGCCCTCGTCCAGGCTGCCCTCGGCCAGTACGTCCTGGGCGCCGTGAGCGATGGCGGCAAGGGCGGCCCCGTCACCGAGGTCGGGCGCGATGATCACCACGGGCCGACTAGCTGCTCCGTCAATGAGCTCGCCCGCAGCCGCGTCGCCGGCGACGAGATTATCGAGTATCGCAACCACCACGTCGACGGGCCCGTCAGCGAAGCAGCCCGGCAATTCGTCGGCCGACGCGCAGCGAACATCGAAGCCGAACTGGTCGGCGTGGCAGTCGGTGAGCATTCGACGGACGGCGCCGCCTCGTCCCGTGTCATCGACGAGCAGTACGCGATATATGTGCCTGCCGATATTCTGCAGAGCAGCGGCCAGGGCTACTTGGTGTTGTTCGACGTGGAGCATCTTGTGTGTATCCGACCTCGCAAAGTGACAAGCGCGGACCTGCAGGCCGACCGTCGGGCCGTCCGGCACCAGGTATCCTTATCGGCGCAAGGCATGGCGTGAGATAAATGCACTTTTTCGCCGCCAAGAGCGATGTTACACTCGATGCGGCGGGACGTGATATTGCCCAGCCCCCTCCGCCAATCGCCACCATGACCGAACCAATCCAAACCATCGCCAAGCGCGCGGCCCGCCGGCTTCTGTGGGCGCGCGGGTGTGAGTCGGCGGCGGTGTGGGCCATCGGCTGTGGGCTGCTGGCCGGGTGCGTGCAAACTGCCGCCTTGGTAACATCGGCCGGGGCGTGGTGGCACTGGCGCGCGCCGCTGATTATGCTGGCCTGTGGGGCTATTGTGGGCTTCGCGCGTGCGATGCTGGTTGGCGTTACGCCCCGACAAGCCGCCGCGATCGTAGACGGGCAGCGCGACCTCGCCGCCCGGTTCGCCACGGCCGTCGAGCTTACCGAGGCGGGCCGAGCCGACGAGCCGGGCCCAGCCGAGTGCGTCCGTCAGGCGGCTGCGGCGCTGGGCGATGCGCCACTGGCGGGCGTGAGCTTCTGGCGGCGAAGTCGTCGGACGGCTGCGGCGCTGGGGCTGGTCATCGTGGGCATTCTGACGCTCGGAATGCTGGCGAGCTGGCGAGAATCACCGAGCGTGTCCCTGGCTGGTCTGAGCCCCGCCCAACGGGCGCAGGTGGCAAGAGACCTTCGTCGGCGGGCAGCTACGACGAGCCCGGGCGAGCTACAGCAAGCCCTGGACGCCGCCGCGGTCGCGGTTGAAATGGTCGATGAGGACCAGCTCGCGCGCTTGCTGGCGGAACTCCGCGACGAAGGCATTGAACTTATAGAACTCACGCCCGAGCAGGTCAGGCAAGCGCTGGGGCTGGCTGAGGAAGCTGCCCCGACGGCAGGCGGGGACGATGGCATCGGTGCCGAAAGTGCTGAAAGTGCCGCAACGGCCAGTGGTAATGGCCAGGTGGACCCAGCCGGCGGCGTGAAAGTTTACGATCCGCTGTTCGCCGCCGCCGTGGAAGCAGCGGCAGATGGCGCCCCCCCGTCCGATGCGGCAACCCGCGGCCCGGCCATCGATTACGCCGACGCATGGGACCGGGCCAGGCAGCGGGCGATGGCGTCGCTCCAGCGCGGGGACGTCCCGCCGGCGTACAGGGATATCGTCCGGCGGTACTTCGCCGACTGACGGAGCTACATCTGGTCGACGGTCTCGATGCCCAGTAAGTCCAGGCCTTGCCTGATGGTACGGGCCGTCAGATCGCACAGCGCCAAGCGGCTGGTCTGCAAATCCCCCTCGACCTGGAGCACCGGGCAGGACTCGTAGAAGCTCATGAACGCCCCCGCCAGCTCGAACAAGTATCCGCACAGCAGGTTGGCAAGGCACTCGCGGGCCACGGTTTGCAGCACGTCGGCGAACTGCAGCAGCTTCACCGCGAGCTGCCGCTCCGCCGGCTCGGCGAGGACGATCGCCGTTCCTTGCAACTCGGCTGGGTCCACATCGCCCTTGCGAAAAATGCTGCGGATGCGCGCGTAAGCGTATTGCATATAAGGAGCTGTGTTGCCCTCCATGGAGAGCATCTTGTCCCACGAGAACACGTAATCGCTCGTGCGGTTCTGGCAGAGGTCGGCGTATTTCACCGCGCCGATGCCGACCACGCGGGCGATCTCGCGACGCGTATCTTCAGGCAGGGCCGGGCTTTTCTCGCTGACCAACTCGTAGGCTTTGTCCGCCGCCTCGGTCAGCAGGTCCATCAGCTTGATCGTGCCGCCCTCGCGCGTCTTGAAGGGGCGACGGTCCTGCCCGAGCATCATGCCGAACGGCACGTGCTGTAACTCCAGGCCAGCCGGTACGAAGCCGGCCTCCCGCGCGACGGCGAAGAGTTGGGCGAAGTGGAAGGCCTGACGACTGTCGGTGACATAGAGCAGGCGCTGGCCGGCGAGCTGCCCTTCGCCTTTGCCAACGCGATGTCGAATGGCTGCAAGGTCTGTTGTGGCATAGAGATAGCCGCCGTCAGTCTTCTGAACGATGAACGGCGTGATCTCGCCATCCTTGTTCTTGAACTCGTCCAGGAACACGCACTTGGCCCCCTGGGACACGTCTATAAGACCCTTTGCCTCCAAGGCTTCGATGACGCGCGGCAGGTCGTCGTTGTAGGACCTCTCACTGCGAACATCGTCGTCGGTGAGCAGAACTCCTAGCGCACCATACACTTGCCGACAGTGGAGGAGGGACACGCCAACGAACATCAACCACTTTCGGAAGATGGCCTCGTCGCCGCCCTGCAGCAGGACGACGCACTGGCGGGCCTTGTCAGCGAACTCGGGATCTTCGTCAAATCGTTGCTTGGCCTGACGATAGAACTCTTCCAGGTCTCTCAGCTTGGCGACGACCACCTGCTCCGCGTCCGGCGATTCCCGCACCTCGGAAATCTCGTCCATATAAGCAGTTAGCATGCCGAACTGCGTGCCCCAGTCGCCGACGTGGTTCTGACGTATGACGGTATGGCCCAGGAAGCCCAGCACGCGCGCGAGTGCATCCCCGATGATCGTGCTGCGTAAGTGCCCCACGTGCATCTCTTTAGCGAGGTTGGGGCTGGAGTAATCCACGACGACCGTCACCGGCTGATCGTCGGCGGGGACCGCCCTGCCCGAACCAGCCGCCGCAGCGAGGGCAGCCTGGCCGGCGAGTTGGTCGGCCAGCCAAGTGCTTTTCAGCGTAATGTTTATGAAGCCAGGCCCGCCGATCTCGACGGACTCAGCCAGGTCGGACAGGTCCAGCGCAGCGACGACCTTCTCGGCCAGGTCGCGCGGCTTGCACTTAAGTGCCTTGGCAGCCTTCATTACACCATTAGCCTGGTAGTCGCCAAACTCCCCCTTGGCAGCACCAACCAGAGCGGGCGCACCATCGGCAGCCCCGGCAGCGACGAGCGCTTTGCTGATTCGTAACTCTAGTTCGTATCGGATGTTCATATTGGGCCGCAGAGGCGCTGAGACGCAGAGAACAGCTTACTGCTTGGCGGAAAAGACTACGCGTCGAATCCCGTTGACAAGCTTGGCTTCGTTGAAGTTTATCAGCAGACCGACCGGAATGCCAAAGGCTTTCAGCGTGCTGATCACCTGGGCGAGATGTTTGTCGTGCAGGCCGTCAACGTGCTTCAATTCCACGATGACCTGCCCGTCCACCAGCAAGTCTAACCGGTGCTGGCCACAGACAATGCCATCGTAGGTAATATCGGTGGCCACCTGCCGCTCGACCTGCAGGCCAGCCTTGCCCAGCTCGTGGGCCAAGGCATTTTCGTAGATGGACTCGAGGGACCCAGGACCAAGATCGCGGTGCACGTTGATAGCGCAGCCAATGATCCGCTCGGTCAAATCCTTGTGCGGATAGTCATCCGCTTTGCCGGTAACGCCAGTTACTTTCGCACGTCCTGACATCTCGCACCCCTTGGCCAGGCCAGCTCTTGCCGCAGTTCTCTTCTGAATCTAAACGCAGTTCTCCGCGTCTCTGCGCCTCTGCGGCCATCAGCTTTTCTCGGCCTGCCAGTCCACTCGTGGGCATTCGCCCCAGATTAGTTCGAGGTCGTAGTAGTCGCGGTGGTCGGCGTCGAAGAGGTGGACCACGACGTCGACGAAGTCCATCACGATCCAGTCGCTGCTGTCCAGGCCGGCTGTCTTCCAGACCTTTTGGCCTATGGACTTGCCGAACTTGGCGATCTCCTCGGCCGTCGACCGCATCTGCCGGCCTGACGTGCCGGTAGCTATCACGAAGTAGTCCGCCACCGGCGATATGCCTCGCAGGTCCAGCACGACGATGGCCTCGCACTTGTCATCGCGCGCAATACGCGCAGCCGCCGACGCTAACGTCTGGGCGTCGTCGCCTTGCATAACCGGTTTCTTGGGTCGTTCTGTCATTGTGGTCTGTCTCAAATAAACGCGCGGCGGATCAACCTGACCCGCCGCGCCGTGGTAATCTAACGTCAGGCCGTTACTAGTTTAGCCCGAGCCATGCGCTGATCTGCGGCGAGTACTTCACGATAAGCCCGGCGAAGACAACCGAGACCATGCTCATCAACTTGATGAGGATGTTAAGGCTTGGCCCTGACGTATCTTTGAACGGATCGCCCACGGTATCGCCGACGACGGTGGCCTTGTGGTTGTCCGAGCCCTTGCCGCCCATCGCGCCTGCCTCGATGTACTTCTTGGCGTTATCCCATGAGCCACCAGCATTTGCCATGAAGATCGCCATGGCAAAGCCACTCGTCAGCCCGCCGGCCAGCAAGCCCATAACGCCCGCAACGCCGAGCACCAAGCCCACCGCAATCGGCACGACCAGCGCGAGCAAGCTCGGGATGATCATCGCCTTTTGAGCGCCCGCTGTGGAGATGTCCACACATCGCGCATAGTCAGGCTTGCCCGTGCCTTCCATGATACCGGCGATCTCCCGGAACTGTCTGCGCACCTCGTTGACCATCGCGGTGGCAGCCCGCCCAACGGCGCTCATGGTCAGCGCGCTGAACAGGAACACGAGCAGCACGCCCGCGAACATGCCGCATAGCACCTTCGGGTTCATGAGCGTAACGTCATAGAAATCCATGTATTGCGGCAACGTGGCAGCCGCCACCGCTACTACCGACACCTCAGCGATCGACCCATCGTTGTAGCCAAGCATCAGCTCGACAACGCCATCGCGGTCGGGTGCGCCTCGCCCGAGAACGCTGAACTTTCCGCCGACGTCCAGCACGTCTTTCTCGTCGTCCACGAGGCGCTTATCGGGGAAGCCAGACAGGGCCATGTAGGTCACGGGCTCTTTCTTGCCCTTCCCGTCTTCTTCAACAATGGCAAGCTTGCCGGTATGAATAGCCAAGCCATCGCCCAGGCTGGCCAGGGCCAAACTGCCCTCGTTGTCAGTGTCGCCGTAGAGAGCGACGATGGCTTCATTGCCCTCACGCACCTGTCCGATGCGGACCTCCTCAACGTACGCAGCCATAAGTGCTAAGGCCGTCAGTGCCGCTGAGCCGATTGCAAAGCCCTTGCCCATGGCAGCCGTGGTGTTACCGAGTGAGTCCAGTGCGTCGGTGCGCTTGCGGACCTCGGGGTCCTGGCCGGTCATTTCGGCGTTGCCGCCGGCGTTGTCGGCGATGGGGCCATAGGCGTCCGTCGCGAGCGTGATGCCCAGCGTCGCCAGCATGCCAACTGCCGCTATGCCAACGCCATACAGGCCCATGGGAATGTTCTCGAAGCCGCCCGCAAACGAGTAGGCCGCCATGATGGCAACCATCACCGTCAGCAGCGATGCCCACGTGCTCTTCATGCCCTCGGCTATGCCGGAGATGATGACCGTGGCGGCGCCTGTCTCGGAACTCTTGGCCACGGACTTCGTCGGGCCGTAATCGTAGCTCGTGTAATACTCTGTGGCCTTGCCGATGATAACGCCCGCTACCAAGCCAGACACGATCGAGCCGAACACGCCCCATGAGCTGACGCCCGGCAAATCGCCCAACAGCAGATTACACACAAATGCCGCTGCGACAATAATCAACAAGCTCGACACGTTCACGCCCAAGCCCAGCGCGCCCATCAGCTTCTTCATCGACGCGCCTTCCTTCGTGCGGACCATGTAGATGCCGATGATGCTCAGCAGAATACCCACGCCGGCCAGCACCATCGGAGCTGCCAACAGCCTGAGTTGGCCAGCCACGCCCAAATGCAGCGACGCTGCCGCCGCCACGCCGAGTGCTGCCGTTGCGAGGATAGATCCGCAATAACTTTCGTACAGGTCGGCTCCCATGCCAGCCACGTCGCCGACGTTGTCGCCAACGTTGTCCGCGATCGTCGCGGGGTTGCGGGGGTCGTCTTCGGGGATGCCAGCTTCGACCTTGCCGACCAGGTCAGCCCCAACGTCGGCTGCCTTGGTGAAGATGCCGCCGCCAACGCGGGCGAACAATGCCTGGCTGGACGCACCCATGCCGAACGTCAGCATGACAACGGTGATCTCGACCAAGCTCATCTCGCCCAAGCCCATGGCCGGGGCGAACTTCGTGAGGATGAAGAACCACGCAGAGATATCCAGCAAGCCGAAGCCCACCACAACCAAGCCCATAACCGCACCCGCGCGGAACGCAACGATCAGTCCGCGGTTCAAGCCTTCCTTAGCGCCCTGGGCGGTACGGTTGGATGCCATCGTGGCCGTCTTCATGCCGAAGAAGCCACACAAGCCACTGAAGAACCCGCCCGTGAGGAACGCGATGAAAACGATTTCATGCTGCAGGCCAACTCGCCCCATCCAGAACAATATCACACAGACGATCGCAAAGAAGATCGCCACGACCTTGTACTGCCGCTTCAGGTAGGCGTACGCGCCCTGGCGGACGTGCTCGGCGATTTCCTTCATCTTCTCGTCGCCTTCGTCGGCCGCCTTGACCTGCAGGTAGAAGACGTAGGCGAAGATTAGCGCGATGATGGCGGCGATGGGTGCGATCCACCACATCTTCACCGTCGTGGAACTGAAGTCCAGCAGGTCGACGGTCATCTCTTCGGCGACCTCGCCATCGAGATTGGCATCGCCGTTCTCCGTGGCGATCAGGCCATCGAGGTTGTGATCGCCATACTCCGTGCCGAAGATGGGGTTGCCCTGATCGTCGACCGCTGAGGTCTCGACCAGGGAGCGGACCAGGTAGTCCAGGTCCAGCACATCGATCGCGCCGTCCGTGCCGGCCGTCGTGCCGTCGCCGCTAATGTCGAACGTCGCCAGGTCCGTCGAGCCGACGCGGATCGCCTCAGCCAACAGGTCTATGTCGGCCTCATCGATGTGCCAGTCACTGTTGAAGTCGCCGCGGACGCTGGCCGGCGCGGCCTCGGCAGGCTGTGCCATTGCAGGGGCCGCGATCAGCAGCAGTGCAATCGCCGCCGCCAGTGCGAAGCGTAGTATTGAGTGTTTGGGTCGCAGCGAAATCATTATGGTCGGCTCCTTATTTGCCTTGTCGGTAAACCGTGGAGGTGGCGTGACGAGGGAACAAAAAGGGCAGCTGCAGGCCACCCATTGTTCTTATCGGCGGGGATAGAGGACACATTGACATCGAACTGCATCATCATCCTTGATGTGCACGCGCGGGCGTGAAACGTCCGAAGCCCAGCTTGCCGTCGCTACGACCGCTGCAAGCGGGCGACTCGGCTGATCGACTGACGCTTCTGCCGGCGACGACGCTCGGAAGGCTTCTCGTAGCGGCTCGTTCGCTTGATGTCCTTTACCAAGCCTTCTTTTTCGCAGAGCTTCTTGAACCGGCGGAGCATCTGCTGGGCGGATTCGTTGTTGCGTGCTTTAACTTTGATCATTGCTTCGGTCACATACCTTTCCGGCAAATAGTCTGTTCTGTGCCCAGCCGACCCAAACCGGGCCCGCCGAACCTATCTATGATAGGGACAATCGCCCGCGTAGCAAGCATTCTTTCACCGCAAGCCGGCAGCTTGGCCCGCCATCGCCCTGCCCCAGCCAACCCGTCAGCCCAGCTTGCCGCTGGGCGTCGTCCCTATCTGTCGGCATTTCTCACATTTGTCGTTCATCATTCCACTCCCCCGCCAGTATGATGCTTGCCTTCACAGACCCATCGGAGAAAAGCTTCTCGTGTTCCAGCCGCTGCCAATCGCCAGCTTTGCCCTGCCCCCCCTGGGCGAGTCAGCCGCCATCGGCGCCGCCATCGGCTGGGCGGGCACGGCCATGTTCTTCACCGCCGGCGGGCGGCGAGTGGGGTCGCTGGCGGTCAATATCATCCGCCTGGCAATGGCGCTGGTGCTGATGACAATCCTCCGCACCATATTGTTCGGCCAGCCGCTGCCCGTCGACGCCACGGGCCACGCATGGGCATGGCTGATAGTATCCGGCGTGGTGGGCATGGCGATATGCGACCTGTGCCTCTTCGAAGCGTTCCTCTGGGTAGGCCCGCGAGTGGGCATGCTGCTGCTGACGCTCTCGCCTATCGTCACGGCCGCGCTCGGCTGGCTGGTGCTGGGCGAGGGGATGACAGGTCTGAATATCGGCGGCATGGCGATGGTACTCGGCGGCGTGGCGTGGGTCGTGCTTGAGCGCCGCCGGGGCCCGGACGGCCAGACGCACAGCCACCCCATCGGCGGCATCCTGCTGGGCGTGGTCGCCGCCGTCACGCAAGGCGTCGGCACGGTGCTTAGCAAGATCGGCATGGAGACCATCGAAAAGCAGCAGGATGCAGCCGTGCGCTTCCGTGGCTACACAGAAGCTACCCAAATTCGCGTCATGACCGGGCTGGTCGCGATCGCCATATTCTACTGCTTCATTCGCGCCTGGCCGAAAGTGGGCCGAGCTCTAAAAGACCGGCGCGGAATGGCATTCACATCGTGCGGAGCATTCATAGGCCCGTTCCTCGGCGTGACGCTGTCGATGATCGCCATCAACGAGGCGAGCGGGCTTGGCATTGCATCGACACTGATGATGACAGGCCCGGTTTTCATACTCCCGCTGACTGCGATATTCTTCAAAGAACGCATAACCTACCGAGCCGTCGTCGGAGCAGGCCTGGCGGTGGCGGGTGTGTTCGTACTCCTGCTCAAGCCCGGCCAGCCGGCATACGACTGGCTGATGAATGCTTACGACTGGCTGATCAGCGGCGGGCAATAGTCAGACAGCCGGAGTAACTGTATCATAGCCACGGTTGGCGGGCTCCCGCCACGGCGGATCTGCGACCTGTCCCGCCAACTCCTAACGAATTTCGCCGCGCACTTGGAACTGGAGACACGTAATGTCCGAATCATCATGCGACATCCAAATCCGCGTTCGTTACGCCGAGGTCGACCAGATGGGTGTGCTGCATCACAGCCGGTACTGGGAGTACTTCGAGATGGGCCGAACCGAGCTGCTGCGGCTGGGCGGCGTGACCTACCGCGACGTGGAGGCCGCCGGCGTGCTGCTGGTGATATCCAAATGCTCCGCCCGCTACCTAGCCCCCGCCCGCTACGACGACGCACTCATCCTCACAACCACCATGACCCGCATGACCACAGCCCGCATAGACCACAGCTACCAGCTCCGCCGCGCGGATAACGGCACCGTGCTAGCCACAGCCGAGACCACGCTGGCCTGCGTGAGCCGCGATGGCAAGATCATAGCGATACCGGATGTCGTGCGAGGCGCGTAATGATAAATGCTGAATTGGAAATGCTAAATGAACAGCACCAACATGCCGGTCTTCATTTAGCATTTGAAATTTAGCCTTTAGCATTTGCCGTTTCAGGCACATCGGGCCTGGCCCGGTATTTGCGCGGGGCTTGGCATCTGCGGGGCAAATCTTGAAAAAAACATCTCCAGGCCCGGCCTGCAGCTAGGCCTGCTCGCCGACGGCTGGCACGTGGCTTTGGGCCTGGGCCAACGTCATCGGGCGTAGGGTGGAGACGCAAGTTGCTCGGCTGGCTGATTGGCGGCGAGTAGTCGCCCCGGCCGCAACACGCCTCCATTGGAGATGATGCAATGGCAACTTACAAAGATTTACTGAAGCTCATGCAACAGGGCTTGTCGGCTGAGGAAATCATGCTTCGGCTGGACGTGTGCCCCAGCAAGCTGCGCCGGATGCTGCGCAGCGAAAAGCTGATCGATCAACTCACTGTGCAGGAGGAACTCGCCCAGCGGATCGCCCGCCATCAGACGGCGACGGACGTGCAAACGATGACCGCCAAGATGCGGGAGATCGCCCTGGGCGAAACGACCGAGACAGCCCGCAAGGCCTGCCTCGCCCTGCTGGCTGAGGGATTTGCTGAACAAGCTGAACGGACCGACCACGCCGACTCGCACCCGGACATTCCGCGGGAAGCTCCCGTGGATCCCGACGCCAGTCCGATGGATCTGCTAGGCGGCGGGGACGATGAGTTCGACGATGACGACGGCTAGTCGGCAGCTATGGGGACTGTTTCCATATCCTGCGGAGTGTCGTCGCCGGCAGCGGGGAATTGCGGCACGGTGGGCTCGTCGGCTTCGGCGCCGGTCGGGCCCATCGGGTCCGTGTCGGGCCTGGCTGCGGGCTTGTCTGGCACGTCGGGCTCATCGGCCGGGGGGGTGGGCTGGTCGTCGGCTGGCTTGTCGTCGTCCGGCAGGCGCTCGCCGGGCCTGATGTATTCCGTCGGCTCGGGCGCGAGCGATCCCAATTCCAGCGGCTCATCATCTTCGGGGTTCTCGCGCTGGCGGATTCTTGCCTGCTCATCGCGGAATCGCTGCCACCAGGATCTCTTGGGCTGTTCGTCTTCGGCGTCGGCGTCGCGAGCAGCCTGGTGGCGTCGGTCGAAATCTTCCTGGTCGGCCTGGTCCTCGACGGCCTGGGCGGCTAGGTTTTGTTCCCGCAGTCTTCGGCGCTTGTCACGAAAACGGCGCCACCAGCCCTTCTGGGCGTCCAGTTCCACTTGAGTCAGCGGCGGCGGAATATCGCGCGTGGCGATGTCCGCCCAGTGTTTCGACTCGCTCCCGAGATCCATGCGGTATATTTCCACCAGCGACTTGTGGGCTTCGATGCGGACGGCCAGGTCGCGGGCGTCCATCAGTTGCAGCAGCGATCGGACAGCCCGGGCCTTGCGGTAACTGGCCAGCGACTGGGTGGCCGCGATCCGCACGTTCGCCGATTTGTCAGCCACGGCGCGCTCTATCAGCGGCTCGACGGCGTCGTCGACGACAAGGTTAGCCAGGGCCCTGGCGGCATCCCACCGGACTACCTCCGAACGGTCCGTCAGGGCTTCTATCACGGGCCCAGCGAAATCCGCATTGCCCACCATTCCCAGCGCCGTCGCAGCCGCGGCGCGAACGAACGGGTCGCGGTCATTGGCCAGGATGAGTGCGAACAGCTTCAGCGTGCCCACGTCGTCGGGCTTGGTGTTGGGGGCCATGTAGTTGATGCCCGTGCGGCGGTTGTCGGCGTCGTCGCGGTCCAAGGCCATTGCCACCTGCTGCCGCCACGATGGCTTATTGAACTTGCGGTTGAACCCCGTGGCCATTCGCTTGGCCATGCTGTCACAACCAGCCGACGCCGTCAGCGCCACCGCCAGCGCAACGATCAATATTCTTGCGTGAAGTTTCATCTCTCCGTCATCCGCTTACTGCCTGGGCCTCCAGATCGTCGCTGTCGACGTGGGCGACGCGGTCTATGGGCCGACCTGCGAAACGCTCGCCCAGTTCGGCGAACCGCTCGGCATTGTCGGTAGTGTAACACCGCAGCTCGCCGGTTCCCACACGATTCCCGCCGCCTCCCTCGCCGCCCAGCATTTCCACGACCTGCCCAGCCGCGGCTGCCCCGGAGTTTATCAGCGTCACGTCAGGCCCCATGAGCTTACCGATTGCCGCGGACAGCAGAGGATAGTGCGTACAGCCCAGTATCAGCGCACCCAAACGGCTGCGCTGCAAATCGTGCAGATAATCACCCAACGCCGATAGCACTATCGGGTCGTCGTCGGGTCGGCCTTCCTCGATGATCGGCACCAGCAGCGGACAACCCGCCGTGAACACCGCCCTGCCGGGGGCCACCGACTCGATCGCCCGCTCGTAGGCGCCGGAGCTTATCGTCCCCGCCGTGCCGATCACGCCGATAGGTCCGTCCGTCGCCGCAGCAGCCGCAGCCGCGCCGGGGCGGATGACATCCACCACGCCCGCGTCGCAAAACGCCTCCAACTGCGCCACCGCCGCCGCCGAGGCTGTGTTGCAAGCCGCGACGATAAGCTTGGGGTTGAACTGCCCGAGAAACGCAGCACACTGCAACGCGAACCGCCGCACGGTCTCCAACGACTTAATGCCATACGGCACGCGAGCGCTATCGCCCAGGTACACGATATCCTCCCCCGGCAGTGCCCGGCAAAGCTCCCGCACCACAGTAAGCCCCCCCAGCCCACTATCAAACACACCAATAGGCCCAGATTTGTCCAAATCAGCCGACATCGCCATGGCCAAGAGCGTAACCGCAGACGGACCAGGATGGCAAGGACGACGCGATTGCGGAATGCAGATTTCAGAGTGCGGAATGGGGGAATTGCCAACTAGCTGCTCTGCAAGTTCGGGATGCCCTTCTGGTATTTGTGCCAGAAGCCCTCAAACTCACGATGTCCTCGTTCGTCGCAAACAACGAAGGCACCGTGGGGAGTTTTGTGCACGGCAAAAGACACCCCAAGAGAGTGAGTGTCTAAGTGGTAATCCTTTGTGGCCTTGTCGTAACTGATAATATGATCAATGAGGATCAAGCCACGGACTTCACGCCCTGCGAGCCAGACCTTCATCTTCTCGTGAAGCGGGTCGACATACTTCCTCATCAATTGCTGTCGGGCCAATTGAATCTGGCGATTGTCCCCGTTGGTCATGAGTTGACGGTTCTGGCGGTTGAAAGCCACCGACATGTCCATGGCAATGATTCCCTTGATGCCAGCTTGCCTGATCTGACCTGCTCCTTTGCGAAATTTCTTCTCAAACTGGGACCTGCTCTTCAGTCGCTTAACCGCGATGCCGAAGCACTCATTCTGCACGTGGCACATCACGTCCGGCTCTTCGATGGCAGGCTGCATACCAGCATTTGCACAGACAGCCGCCACATGGAGCTCGGCCTGAATATCACGTCCCGGCGACTTGTCCGACTCATTCCGGGGCGAACATTCGTCCTTTATGACCCGTCGCACCTTGCCACGCAATATATCGTCCGGGACCTTACCCATCAGCTCGCACAACGCAAAATGCATCACGCGAACATCTCTGATGCTCTCGATAGCAGCGGCGTGGTCCGGATCATCCGGCTCAATGAACCCCTTTGCAAAAATGGTCTTCCCACGGCGAAATCGCGAATTGGCTTCGCACCTGACCCCCAGCGACTCAATGCGGCGAACAACGTCTTCGGCAGCTTCAGCCAACGTTAGATTGTTCATTGCACGTCCCCAACGCCTATCTCATTAACCCGGCGGGACGGGAGGCCCGCCGCACGGAAGGTTGTTCATCCGCGCCGTTGCCGTTCAATCGCAAATCACCAATCCAAAAGCAAAAATCATCCCGCCAGCGGCTCGGCTTTCGCCACCGGCCAATCCGCACTCCGCAATCCACATTCCGCAATCGAATCACGCCTTGACGATCTTCTTGCGGCCTGTCTTTACGTTGGCCGTGGCGTTGCGGGTGTCGATTATGAGTTTGGCGTGGCGGACGATTTGTTTGTAATCGTAGCTGCTGTGGTCTGTGGAGATCAGCACGGCGTCGTAGCTGGCTAGCATTTTCGGGGTTAGCGGCTTGGAGGTCATTTTGAGGTCGTGCTCGCGCATCTTGTGGGTGCGGGGGCAGTGGGGGTCGTTGTAGTCCACCTTCGCGCCCTTGGCTAACATCAACTCGATAAGCGCCAGCGACGGGCTCTCGCGGACGTCGTCGACGTCCTTCTTGTAGGCGAGGCCCAGCACGAGAATCTTGCTGCCCTTGAGCGGCTTGCCGCGCTCGTTGAGGGCGTCCATCAGCCTGGTGATGACGTAGTTCGGCATGGCAACGTTGACCTCGCCGGCCAGCTCGATGAACCGCGTGGACATGTCGTACTGCCGGGCCTTCCACGAGAGGTAGAACGGGTCGATGGGTATGCAGTGGCCGCCCAGGCCGGGGCCTGGGTAAAAGGGCGTGAAGCCGAACGGCTTGGTGGCCGCTGCGTGGATGACCTCCCACACGTCGATGCCCATGCGGTCGAACAAAGTTTTGAGTTCGTTGACCAGGGCGATGTTCACGCAGCGGTATGTGTTTTCGAGAATTTTGCAGGCCTCGGCGGCTTCGCAACTGCTGACGGGCACGACGGAATCCAGCACGGCCTCGTAGCACGCGACGGCTGCGGCGAGTGAGTTTTTCTCATAGCCGCCGACTACCTTGGGGATGGTCTTGGTCGTGTGCGTGGTTCGGCCCGGGTCTTCTCGCTCGGGTGAGAATGCCAGGAAGAAGTCCTTGCCGACTTTCAGCCCCGTCTCAGCCAGCACGGGCAGCACTACCTCGCGCGTCGTGCCGGGGTAGGTGGTGGATTCCAGCACGACGAGCTGTCCCGGGCGAAGCGTAGCGGCGATGGCCTCGGCTGTGGCGCGAACGTATGACAAGTCCGGTTCGCGCATCTTCGTTAGCGGCGTGGGCACGCATATCAGAAGGCAGTCGGGTTTGCGGAGCTGCCGGAAGTCGGTCGTCGCGGCGAACCGCTTGCTGCGGAGCATTTCCTTTATGGCCGAGGCGGGAATGTGCTCGATGTAGCTCCTGCCAGCCGTCAGGGCCTTGACCTTTGTGGCGTCCACGTCGAAGCCCAGCACCTTCAGCCCGGCGCGGGTGAACTCCCGCACGAGCGGCAGGCCGACGTAACCCAGGCCGATCACGCCGATCAGGGCCTTCTTGGCGGATATCTTTTCGATGAGCTTGGCATGCATCTGTTGTTACTCCTCGGTGCCACCCCGGCAGCGTCACCCGGCTGGACTGCAGTGATCTTCAATTAGCGTGCAATGATAAGCCCAACGGCACCAATGGGCAACGAGCATTACGGGACATTAACACAGATCCTTCTCCGGGGGCGGCGCCCAGCGAAATTCTTGGCAGACCGGCCCGATATGGGTTTCTTTTCAAAGACAAAAATTACTTATTGTTATTCACATGAGGTGATTCCCCTACGCAAACGCGTCGTAAGGTGTATTTCCCCGGATAATAATGGGATCTGCGTAGTACGATTGCACTTGACAGTATTTCGCGTAACTGCTATATTGCTCCAGTCTTACTTGCCCGCGGCACACAGGTTATGCATATGCCAAGAGGAAGAAAACCTAAGTATCCAATAGGATTCACTGTCCGTGAGTTTCTGGTGTTGGACCAGCCGCGCGGCCGTGGCAGAAAGTCCATCTCTCAAGAGGACATCGAAGCAGCCCTCGACTCACCTTTCGTCATCCCCACGGACGTCAACGTCAGACCTATTCGTACGATAAGTGTACACGAGATGGATTTGCCCTCGCGAGCGGTCGAGCCCCTGAAAGCGTTGAAAATCTGCACGGTGGAACAACTGCTTGACGCCCGCCGGATAGATCTACTCGCCCAGAAGCGCTTCGGCGAAATAAGCCTGACCCGTATTCGCAAGGAACTGATGGACCTGCTGTTCCCCAAGTATGTCGGCGACGGCCGATCCCCTGCCCCTAACTCCTTCGAAGATATGGTGAAGTGTTTCGTCTACCAGACGATCGACAATGATCGCAAGGCCAAGCTGGCCCTGGGCAGGCTAGCGCCGGATGCAGACCGCCCCAAGCCGCTGCGTGAGTTCGGCAGCAAGCACGACCTGTCGCGAGAACGAATCCGCCAGATAGTCGACATTGTGGCCACTCGCCTCCGCAAGCCCGCTGTGCTGGCGGCGCTTAATCCGTTCTGGGCGGAGTTGTGCGTAATTCTCGAATCCTGGCAGCGACCGGTCCCGCTGACCCGCGTGGCCGACGCCCTGGGCAGACGCATGCACTGGCAGCAAAGTCCGCCCGCACAGGCGGTGGGAAGGTTGTTAGCCCTCAATGAAGGATTTCTCCTCAACGACGGGACGGTAGCGTTGACCCGTCTGGCCACAGACAACTAGCTGCCCGGCGGCTAGAGATCACCGAAAGCCACCTTCCCCTTGTTCGGCGGCACCAGCCACGCCGGCTAGATGCCGCCACCATCGATATGCATGCCGCATTCCTTGATACCGTGCTCCCAAGGAAATTTGCCCATTCGCTTGTCCATTGCCTCTTTGACAGGCACGTGGCATGGCGTGCAGCCGATCACTGTGTACCGCTCGTCGTAAGGCGAAACGTAGTCATACAGCTTATTGGTAGGCAAGCTATGCTCTCGCGTGTAAGCCTCGACCTGCTCGTCCGTCCAATCGATCAGCGGATTGAGCTTGACGATGCGCCGCCGGCTGACGTCCTGAACGAATGACGCCTTTCGCGCGTGCTCCTCCCGATGGGCGGACTGGTCGGCGCGAAGGCCTGATATCCATACGTCGAGCGTACTCAGCGCCTCTTGCAGAGGCTGTTCTTTCCGCACACGGCAGCACATCTGACGGTTGAAGAAATGCGCCGACTGACCGAACATGTCTGTCAGTTCCTTGACAGCCTCGGCCGATGGACTGAACCGCTCGACCTCGATGCCGTACCTTTCCTGCACCTCGTCCAGCAACTGGTAGGTCTCGTCGTGATTTAGCAACGTGTCGATGAAGAACACGCGGAAGTCCACCTTCAGCGAGGCAGCCAGGTCGATCATCACGATGCCCGTCTTCTGCAGCGACGTGCCTATCGCCGCTCGCCCGTCGAATTGCTCGAAGGCGTAGCGCAGCAGCTGCTCAGCCGACATTTCCTGAAGCTTATCGAGATTAATCTCTTCGCTGTCCATCACTCGCTCTCGTCAAGTAGCTGTGCCATCTGAGCCACCACCTCGCAGGCCGTGAGCTTCGGCTGTACCATTGTAGCCAGGCGGTCGTCCCGCCCCATGCCGCCGCCGGCCAGCAGATTGTAAACTTCTTCGCCATCGGCCTTGCCGCCAAATAGGCCGAAATCCGCCACGCCCGCATGGCTGCATCCGTTGGGGCAGCCAGATATGCACACCGTGGCGCCAGGCGACAACTGCGAGCCTAACTCACTGCGAACGAGGCCAGCCATCGCATTAGTATCCGTTATGCCTCTGCTGCACCACCTGGCGCCCGGGCAGGCAACCACCGCCACCTGCGGCCGACCTGGCTGGACGAGGGCGGGGACAGCCATCGCCATGTCCAAGCTCGCCTGGTCGCCGGCCAGCACGATGACCTGATGCTGATTGCCGATTCGCACGCTCATCCCGTCGGCCGACTCAATCACCGCCAGGGCCGACGCCTGCTCTGCGGTGATATCGCCGTTGGCGAATGTCAGCACAGCCCGGGCGGACATGGGCGAGGTCACCTCGTCAATCTCCACGCCGGGCCAGGACGATTCGCTGACGGCCGCGAGCTGCTTGGCGATCATCTCGGCGAACACCTCGTTGCCGACCCGCTCCCGCACGTGTCGCACGCGAGCCTTGCGGCGGTTCTCGCGGTCGCCCTCAGCGGCGAACATCCGAAACACCGCCACGGCCAGCGGCACGACCTGGTCGGCTGCCAGCCAGTCGTAAAGCTTCATGCCCGTGCCCGGCTTGGCGCCCAGCGAGCCGCCGGCCATCACGGTAAAGCCCCACTGCCCGTCCTGTTGGCTGGCGACCATGCCAATATCGTTAATCCACGGCTGCCCACATTTATCGCTGCAAGCCAGGGATATCTTCAACTTTCGCGGCAAGCTCCACACGCCGTCCAGGTCGGCCAGGGCTGCACCTATGCTCTTGGCCAGGGCCAGCAGATCGTCCGAGCCGCACGGGCAAACCGTGACGTTACGCGGCGTGTCGCCGCACGCGCCGACGGTGGTCATGTCCGCCGCTGCCAGCTTGGCCTGCACGCCCGGCACGCGGTCAGCTGGCAGATTGTGTATCTCCAGGTCCTGACGCGTCGTCAGATGCAGGGGCGTTTCGGGGGTGAATTCGGCGATAATGTCCGCCAGCGCCTGCCACTGCGCGCCGGAAAGCCTGCCACCAGGGATCTTCGTCCGCTGCATCCACAGCCCGTCCTGCCGTTGAGGATATAGCCCCAGCAACCGGGCCTGACCCGCGTCCTCGGGAAGCACCTGACACGGAAATAACGTGCGAATATCGATGGAATCAGCCATATATCTAATCCTTCAAGCAATTATCGCGCCGACAGAGCTCGGCGAAAGACCAGTAATCATACTATTATACAGGCTAATACACAATACCCAATTGGAATTATGTACTTCTCCTGCGACTGTACTCTTGTCCCGTTGGCGGCGCGCTTCGGCTTGCAGACAGGTCGGCTGGATTGTACGCTACCCGGCTCGCACGTGTGCGACGCACAGTGCTGCAACATACTTACTCACGGAGCAATCGACAATGGGTACTCGGGCAATAAATCTCCGCCGCGGCATGGGCGTCAGCTACGAAGGCAAGCTGTGCGTCGTATTCTCCAACGAGCACGTACAGAAGGGCAAGGGCCCTTCCTGCATGCAGACCGAACTGAAGGACGTCGAGACGGGCACGATCTACAAGATCCGCTTCCGCCCGGACGAGAACCTCGAAGAGATATTCTTCGACCGCAAGAAGATGGAATACCTCTACCGTAGCGGGACCGACCTGGTGGTGATGGACGGCGAGAGCTTCGAGCAGGTGGAGATCCCCGTCGACCTGATCGGCGATAGGATTCTGTTCCTGCGAGAGAACGCCGAGATGGAAATCTGCTTCGTAGAGGGCAGGCCCGTAACGGCTGAGATACCCAACACCGTGATCCTGACAGTCACCGACACGCCCCCGCAGGTGAAGGGCGCCACCGCCACCAACCAACTGAAAGAAGCAATCTGCGACACCGGCGCGAAGATCCGCGTCCCCCCGTTCGTAGAGAACGGTCAAGAAGTGAACGTGGACACACGAACGGGCGAGTACCTCGGGCGGGCGTAGAGGATGGTTTTGAGGTTTGAGGTCTGAGGTTTGAAAAACACTACGCGGCGTCCTGATTAACATCGGGGCGCCGCGTTTCTTTTGAACTGTCCGACGCCCCAATAAAGCCCACGCACAGCTGTGCGTGGGTATTGCATTCAATCGCGGCGCGGTCCCCCTTCACACCTCAGACCTAACCCCGCACTCCCACTCCCCCCTCAACCACACCCAGCGTTATAATCATCCACCACCTTCGTAACCGTCCGCACGCGTTCGATATCCCCGAACGTGGAAATCTCATCTGAGATGCCGAGTATCAGATTCGGCGCGAACAGGTCGATCACTTTTTTCGTGCAGTCGATCAGTGTTTGTTCACTGAAAGTCTCGTCGAAGTAGACCGCGGGCACGCCGTCTATCAGGTGCATGTCGCCGAGGGCGGCGGCTGTCTCTTCCAGCGTTACATCGCCTTGCGGGGCGGGGGTGATGGCCTCTATGCCGTCAAGCCCCGTGTCCCTCGCAATGGGCAGGAGCGGCTTGCAGTCGCCATCCCAGTGGGAGTACACGAACTTCCCGCCGGCGTGGAGTTTTTCGCAGCGTCGCTGGTAGGCCGGCAGCATGTACTTTTCGAATATCTTCGGCGAGCACGTCGCTGCGTGAACGTTATCGCCGAAGTTCACCATCTCGATCGGCGAAGCGTTCAGCACGTCGCACAGCCGATCGTGCGAATCGTCCATCGCCGCAAACAGCGCCTCACACAAGTCCGGGTGATCGTGCATCAGCATTATGCCCCCTTCCACGCCCGCGTAATCGATGTAAAGCCCCTGCACGTTGGTGCGCGGCATGTACATCACCGGCGCGCCCAGGTCGCCCCAGTCAGCCAGCAGTTCGGCGTATAGCTCGGCGTTGAAGGACCACGTGCGACGCTCCTCCCGCCAGATCGCTGCCTTGATGTCATCGGGCGTGGCGATCATCCACTTACTCGGCCTGGACGTCCAGTTATCCTGGCTGGTGTTCATGATGATGTACATATCGCCGGCCGGCGTGGAAACGGTGTGCTTCACACGGCGCTCGTCGATGACCTCACGCCCCAGCTCGATGCGCGGGTCGTCGGTGTAGGGGAAGCAGGCGTTGAAGTCGTACATCCTGGCTGACACGCCGAGGGCGCGGATGATTTCCTTGGGGTTCTTGCCCTCGCACCAGTCGGGCATGGGCAGGTGGGCGAACTGCTTGTAGTCGTACCACGCGCCGATGGTCGGCTGCCAGATTACCTTGCCCCCTGCCCGGCCAAATGCGACATCCAGGTGCAACTGCTGCAGATCGATATTCGCATGGTCGGTAGGCCTGCCTGTCATTGCTGGTCCTCTGGCGGCGGCTAGGCCAATGTCTTGGCCAGCTCGCGCGTGATTTCGTGCTGGAATGGCTCGCCGGCGAGGTAACGCTTCAGCTCATCGACCATCATCCAGCCCATGCGGGCGCACTCCGGGCCCAGCGAGCCGGCTATGTGTGGCGTGAGCACGACGTTCGGCAGCGACAGTAGCGGGCTATCGCCGGCCGGCGGCTCGGGGTGAGTCACGTCCAGCACCGCCATCAGGTCGGGTCGGTCGCGCAAGGCCTGGATCATCTCCTCCTCGCGGACAATCGCTCCGCGAGCGGTGTTGATGAATGTTGCGTAGGACTTCATCGCGGCGAGATGTTTACCCGTGATCATGCCGATCGTCGCATCCAGCCGCGGGGTGTGCAGGCTCACCACGTCCGCCCGGGCAAAAATGTCGTCCAGCGAGACAAGCTCCACGCCGAGCGCGGCGGCATCCTCAGCCGAGGCGAACGGGTCGTAAGCGATCACCTTCACGTCGAATCGTTTGAGGTGCTCGCAGACTAACCTGCCGATGTTGCCCAGTGAGATAATACCCACAGTGCTGCCGAACGCGCCGGTAATCGGCAACGAATGCTCCCACTCACCGTCCACGCGAATCTGCCTCGCGTAGTGCCACGTGAGTTTCAACGCCAGCAGAATTTGCCCCAGCGTGAACTCCGCCACCGGCACGGCATTGGCCGACCACGCGCTGCAGATGCGCACTCCGCGATCCCACATCGCATCGCTGATCGTGCCACGGACCGAGCCGGCGCCGTAGAACACCACCTTCAGCTTCGGCGCAGCGGCCAGGAACTCGGCATCCACCTTCGGCGCGCTCCACCCGGTGAACAGCAGCTCAACGTCGGCGAGCTGTGGACAATCGGCGATGGCCGATTCACGATCCTGCCGGTCGGCGACGAGGTCTACAAGCTCGGCCACCGCCTCGGCTGCGCCCAGGCCGAAAAGCTTTTCGTAGTTATCCTCCGGCAGGATGAACAGGCCTTTGGGTTTGCTGGCAGTGTTGGCCATCGGTTTCCTCCGGCCGTGTTGGCTTAGGCCTGCTTCAAGTATTCGAACGCCCGGTCGAAGAATAATCGCCCGTCGGCCCGCTGCACGCCGCCGCGGGTCCATTGCGGGTGATGGGTGGTGTCGACGAAACGTTCAGGGTGGGGCATCAGGCCCATCACTCGCCCCGTCGGGTCACATATGCCCGCGATGTCATCCACGCTGCCGTTGGGGTTGCTGTCGGCTGCGCCGCCTTCGCCGGCGGTCTTGCCGGCGGCATCCACGTAGCGCAGTGCGAGCTGGTCTGCCTCGCCCAGTTGGGCAAGCACAGCCTCATCGCGGGCCGCGAACTTGCCCTCACCGTGAGCGATGGGCAGTTCGACGAGCTCTCCCTTGGGCAGAAACACGCACTTGTCGCTGTCGGCGCGAAGGCGGATCCATTTGTCGACGAACTGGCCGCTGTCGTTCCACGCCAGCGTAGCTGTGTTGTGCGCGTCGGCGGGGTCCACCTTGCCGCCCGGCAGCAGGCCGGACTTTATCATCACCTGGAACCCGTTGCAGATGCCAAGCACGCACTTGCCAGCCGCCACGAACTCATTCAACGGCTCGGCCAACCGATGCAGCAACTGGTTGGCGAATATCTTACCCGCAGCCACGTCATCTCCGTAGCTGAACCCTCCCGGGAACAGCAGGAATTGATAATCGGCCAACATGCCGGGCTCTTCCATCACGCGGAACAAGTGCACCCGCTCGGCAATAAACCCAGCCTGCGTAAGGGCGAACTCAGTTTCCCGGTCACAGTTAGTTCCGGCGGATCTCAGCACCAATGCCTTCGGTGTAGCCATATACACTTGCTCTTTCTTCTCACGACATTGCTATTTCGGATTGCAGGTTTCGGACTGCGGAGTACAACGGGGCATCGCCGTAACATTCCGCATTCCGCACTCAGCATTCCGCAATCGAATCACCAATCGAACGTCCCCTGCCAGGCGGCCTTCGCTTGCTCGGCGGGGATATCTATTACTGTTCTGTTGTCGGCCGTGATGACCACTCGCCCGGTGTCCGTCACTCGGCCTACTTCGCCTACCGGACAACCCGCCAGCGTCCGCATGAACGCATCGTGATTCTCCGACGTCACTTCCACCAGCAATCGGCCAGCGTCCTCGGCGAACAGTATCGTCGCTTCGGCGATCGCTGCGCCGTTGCGGAGCGGCACGGCTGACAGGTCCAATTCCACGCCCAGCCCGCCGGCGAAGGCCATCTCGCTGGCCGCCACAGCCAGGCCGCCCTCGGACAAATCGTGACACGCCCGCACCAGGCCCGCTGCAATCGCAGCCTGCAGAGACTTGAAAACTCGCAAGTTCGTCGCCAGGTCCACCGGGGGAACATCCGTGCCGCTGGTAAGGCCGGCCACTCGCAGGTAATGGCTACCGCCCATGTCGCTGCCGGTGCGCCCGACGAGGAACAGGAAGTTACCCGCCGTCTTCGCATCGGAGGTGACACACTTGCGGGCGTCGTCGATGACGCTGATAGCCGAGATCAGCAGCGTCGGCGGGATGGCGATCGTCTCGCCGTCCTCTGTAACGAACTCGTTGTTGAGCGAATCCTTGCCGGAGATGAACGGCGTGCCGTAGGCGAGGGCTGCATCGCGACAGGCCTTGGCGGCCTGCACGAGCGAGCCCATGCGGTCGGGCTTGTTGCAGTTGCCCCAGCAGAAGTTATCCAGCAGGGCTGTCCGGTCGATGTTGCCGCCGACGGCTATGCAGTTTCGCAGGGCTTCGTCGATTGCGTGCAACGCGCTTTGGTACGGGTCGTACTCGCCGAGGGCGGGGTTGAGCCCGCAACTGATGACGACCGCCTTGTCGCTATCCAGCACGGGGCGGACCACGGCTGCATCGCCGGGGCCGTCCTCGGTAACGCCGACCAGCGGCTTGATGACGCTGCCGCCTTGCACCTCGTGATCGTACTGGCGGATGACCCATTCCTTGCTGGCGACGTTCGGGCTGGCGAGGATTTTCAGCAGCGTGTCGTTGTAACTGTCGCGTTGGGCGGGGGCGGGGGAAGGTGTTTCAACCTTCTCGTACACCGCTTCCTTGGTCGGGCGGGGGATGCCGTCGTGCAGGAACGCCATTTCCAGCTCGCAGACGACCTGCCCCTCGTACATCAGTTGCAGCATGCGTCCTTCCGTGCCGAACGTGCCGATGTTGACAGCCTCGACATCCTCAGCGGCACACAGCTTCAGCAATGCTTCGACATTCTCCTGCGGCACGGCGAGGACCATTCGCTCCTGCGCTTCGGATATCCATATCTCCGTGTAGTTCAGGCCTGCGTATTTCAGCGGGCAGCGCTCCAGGTGAACTTCCGCGCCGAGTTCCTCGCCCATCTCACCAACGGCGCTGGAGAACCCGCCCGCGCCGCAATCGGTAATCGCTGAGTAAAGCCCAGCCTCGCAGGCCTGCATGATAACATCGAGCGTCTTCTTTTCCGTGATCGCGTTGCCGATCTGCACGGCGTGTGAGAACTCCGTCTCGTGGGAGTGGGTCAACTCGCCGGAGCTGAAGGTGGCTCCGTGTATGCCGTCCCGTCCGGTTCGCCCGCCGACGCAGACTATCGCGTCTCCGGCGTTGACCTTCTTGAAGCACTTATCGCGATCCAGCAAGCCCACCGTACCGCAGTAGACAATCGGGTTGCCGAGATATTTCTCGTCGAAGTAAACCGCCCCGTTCACCGTGGGTATGCCCATGCGATTGCCGTAGTCTCGCACGCCGGCCACCACGCCGCGCATCACTCGCCGGGGGTGCAGCACGCCGGCCGGTACGTCTGCCAGCGGCATGTCCGTCGGGCCGAAGCAGAACACGTCCGTGTTGGCGACCGGCCTGGCGCCCATCCCCGTGCCCATCGGGTCGCGAACGACCCCGCCGATGCCAGTCGACGCGCCGCCGTACGGGTCGATGGCCGACGGATGATTGTGCGTTTCCACCTTGAAGCACACCGCGTGGTCGTCGTCGAACTCGATGACGCCCGCGTTGTCCTTGAAAACGCTGATGCACCACGGCTTGGCCAACTGCTCGGTGACGCCGAAAATTGTCGACTTGATGAGGTTGGTTATCTCCTCGACGACCTCGCCGGCATTGTTTCGCACACACACGTCCGAGCGGAATGTCTTGTGCACACAATGCTCAGACCAAGTCTGGGCGATGGTCTCCAACTCCACGTCCCGCGGCTCTCGGCCTATTTGAACATAATAATCCTGAATCGCCTTCATCTCGGTGACGTTCAGGAACATGTCGAAGTCTTTGGAAATCTGGGCGAGGGCCTGTTCGTCCAGCTGGCGGATGGGAACCTGGACGATATTCAGCTCGTAGCTGTGCCCCTCGGCAGCTAGAGGGGTGTGCGCTCGGTAATAGATTTCTTCGATGGCGCTGTTGGCGAGCAGACGGCGGGCGATTATCTCGCACTGCTGGTCGCTGACGTCGCCAGCCAGTTCGTAGCGCCGGGCTGTGCGAACGGAATCGACGGCGAGGCCCATATCGGCGATGGCTTTCTCGACGGAGGCCGCCACCGGGTCCATCACGCCGGCTTTGAGGTGCACCTCGATGACCGCCCTGCCAGCGGGCCCAGGCGAGCTGCCGATGTGCATCCCCTCGGTAACCGGGTCGATCAGCAACTCCCGGCCGACGCGCTTGGCCTGCTCGGCAGGCACATCACCGAACAAAAAAAACAGCCTCACGTGCCCCACGCCGGTCACCGACGTAATGCCCAACTCCTCAATCTGATGAGCTATCCCGTCGGCATGCGGATCGCCAAAGCCCTCGCCGCTACGTACCTCAATCCGACAGGCCCTGCCGGCAACTGCCAACTGCCCCCCCAGCCTGCGCGTGGGATGGAACATCGAAATTATCTTACGAATAAACTTTTTCAGCATGTGTGTGCTCGCAGCCTCGATATCTCCTGCCGCGGCCGACAGCCCGGCATCGTTCTGCCCGCCCGCTAGGACAGGAACTTTTTGTCTATGCGGGTGAAGGGCTTGATCTTGGTGGCCATGTCGTCGTAGCCGTCTCTGCCCATCAGGGCGAAGGTGGCCTTCTTGCCCAGCTCCACAGCCGGCTGATTGTAGACGTCAATGTCCAGCAGCTCGCCCATGATGCTCGTGACATACTCATACAGGTAGATGAACTCGCCCACCGAGCGAGGCGTGATCTCGTCGAACTTGATCGTCACGCTGGGCCTGTGCGAGACGGCCAGGGCGTACTCAGTGGCGACCTTCTCGGCGTTTAGCAGCTTGGATAGCTTTGCCTTTCGCAAATAGGCCAGGCCGGGGACGCCCGCGAAAGCGTCAGGCACGCGGGCCTCGCCGGGGTGCTTCTTGACCTCCAGGAACACAAACAGCTTGTCGTTAGGCCCTTCGCGGTAGAGCTGCACCTGGCTGTGCTGATCGGTCGCGCCGAGCGCCTTGATGGGCGTCGGGCCGGTGAACACTTCCTTGCCCGTCCGGTCTACCTGCTTGCCGAGCGACTCCGCCCAGAGCTGGCGGTACCAGTCGGCTAGCATGTATAGGCGGTTGGAGTATGGCATCATCACGTGAATGGGCTTGCCCTTGGCGACGGAGGCGATGTAACTGATGCCCGCCAGTCGGCAGGCGGGGTTCATGCAATCGACGGTGGCGATGCGATCCTTCATCTCCGCAGCCCCTGCCAGCAGCTCGTCGATGTCTATGCCGCACATCGCTGCGCTGAATAGCCCCACGGGCGACAGAACGCTGAACCGTCCGCCAACGTTGCCGGGCACGGCCAGCATGTCGTAGCCGTCCGCCTTGGCGATATCGTGCAGCGTGCCCTTATCGGTGTCCGTGGTGGCGACGATGTGCTTGGCGAAGTCGGGGCCGAGCTTCTTCTTCAGCAGTTCGCGGAAGATCATGAACTGGCTGGCCGTCTCCGCCGTCTCGCCGCTCTTTGAGATTACGTTGACCAGCAATCCCTTGCAGCCGCGCCTGCCGGCGATCTTCAACGTGTCAGCCACCATGGCTGGGTCCACATTATCCAGCACGAAAAGCCGCGGGCCGGGGCGCTTGGCGTCGGACATCAGGTTGTACGTCGCCGGGTTCAGCGCCGACTGCAACGCGATGTTGCCCAGCGCCGACCCGCCGATGCCTAGCACAACCAGGTCGGTCGTGGTCGGCTTATGCTTGGAGACCAGCGCCTTGACTTGCGCGGCGTACTGGCCGTGGGCGGGCAGAGCTGCGTAGCCTAGCTGGCCCGAGTCTATCTGTGCGCGGATTGTCTGGTTAGCCTGGCAGAGGCGCGGCTTGAGCTGCTGCAGTTCCAGTTCGCTCACGCCGTGGCCTTCGCCGACGATCTTATCCGTGGCGTTCTTCCAGTAAAGTTGGATCATTTCGTGCTCCTTGCAGTGCGAAGGCCCACAGCTTACCGCCCGGCGGCGGAGTTTGCCATAACGGAGTGCGAGCATTTCGCCTCATGCCCAGCAAGACTTTTCGCTGGCATCGAGCAAAACGTAAAGGGTAGAATGCGCGTTGGTAACGCACCTCATGGGCGAAAGGGCTGGCATATGTTGATGAGCAATGTCGAATCTGTACCGGGCTATCAGGTCACCAAGCATCTGGGGCTGGTCATGGGCAACACCATCCGCGCCAAGCACGTCGGACGGGATTTCATGGCCGGACTTAAGAACATCGTCGGCGGCGAGATCAAAGGTTACACCGAGCTTCTCAGCGAGGCACGCGACGAGGCCATCGCCCGAATGGTCAAAGCTGCCGAAGACACCGGCGCCAACGGGATCATCAATATCCGCCTGAGCACCTCGGCGGTGATGAGCGCGGCGGCTGAACTATTCGCCTACGGCACGGCCGTGGTCGTCGAACCGGAGACGAGCGATGTCTGATTTGCTCGTGGACCTGCTGATTTCCCTCCTGCCGATCTTGATGGTCCTGGCCCTGTTGGCCTTGGGCTACATCACGGGCCATCTTGTCGAGGCCAAACACCGCAGGTCGCTGACCAGTCGCGAAGCCTTGCCGGGGCCGAGCATGACCACGCTGTCGCACCTGCCTGCCAACGCGGTCGTCACTCGGTCTATTTTCTGTACCGGCAGCACGGTCGTGGCAAGTGACTATTTCAAGACCTTCGCCGCGGCCCTAAAAGGTCTGGTGGGCGGGCGATTGAAGACGTTGGAGACGCTGCTCCACCGCGGGCGCCGCGAGGCCCTGCTGCGGATGCGCGAACAGGCCATTCAGCATGGCGCCGACATGATCCTCTGCGTCCGGCTGGAAACTTCAATGATCATGAAGAAGTCCGGCAATGGCGGCGCTCCGGCGGTCGAAATAATCGCCTACGGCACGGCGGTCAAACTCGAAGATGGCCATGGCGGGTAACAGTCCCGGCAAGCCTGGCAAGCCAAACAAGCCATCGCCGGGGGCGGCGTGGACGGGCCAGTCCCCACCTCCCTTGCCCAAGCCCGCCCACTCCGATGCCCACGCCAGTTGGACCGGCGCACCGGACGATGCTCCCGGGCCCGACGTTACGCTGGCTCAGCCGGCCCGGATGCTACCCCTGCCATTGGTCTATCTAATCGGCCTAGTCGGCGGCGTCGGGGGAGTGCTGGCCGCGTTCCTGCGCGAACTGGCCATGATCTCACCGTTGACGATCTTTCTCGTCGCACCGGCCATTGAGGAGATCTGCAAGCCATTGGTCGTTGTCTTTCTCATCGAGCTGCGCCCACATTGGCTGCGGCGAGGCCGACACGCTATCGCCATCTGCCTACTGTCGGCACTGGTCTTTGCGACGATCGAAAACCTGCTCTACCTACACTTCTACCATCCAGTCCACGCGACGTTCTTCATGCTCTGGCGATATATCATCTGCACCACCATGCATCTGACGGCCTCGCTGGTGATGGCGTTGGGCCTGGCCAAAGCGCTGCGAAGGCGACTGGACAACGGCGCCCGGTTTGACTTCGATGGGATCATGAGGTACTACGTTGCCGCCGTCGTCATCCACGCCGCCTACAACACCACCGTCACCATCCTGGGCCTGTCGGGTGTGCTGAAATTCTAGAGAGCCCATCACCCGCCGACCCAGGCTACAGTTGACCGGCCCGGCGGGGGGTCTATAATCGATGGCGATTCAGGAGTATCCAATGAAACTCACCGTAAATGGCGAACCGGCCGAGCATGCCGACGGGCTGACAGTGTCGGCCCTGCTGGCAGAGCTACGCCTGGACCCGCGACGCGTGGCTATCGAACGAAACAAGAACATCGTCCGCCGAGCCAAATTCGATAAGACAGGCCTAGCCGACGGCGACGTGGTGGAAATCGTCACGCTCGTGGGCGGCGGGTAGAGCAACAGAATTGACTGGAAAGACAGAGATGAGCATTCCGAGCATCAAAATAGGCCCCTTCGAGTTCACCAGCCGGCTGTTTGTCGGCACGGGTAAGTATGCCACTTACGAGCTGATGCGGGACGCACTCGCCGAGAGCGGCTGTGAGGTCGTCACCGTCGCGGTGCGTCGCGAGCGGATGGTGGACGGCGACGGTAGGAACATTCTGGACTTCCTGGACCTGGACCGGTACACGCTGCTGCCGAACACCGCGGGCTGTTTCACGGCAGAGGACGCCATCCGCACCTCCCGCCTCGGCAGGGAGCTGCTGGAAGGCCTGGATAACAAAGGCGCCGACTGGGTGAAGCTCGAGGTGCTGGGCGATAAGAAAACGCTCCTGCCCGACCCCATCGGCACGCTGGAAGCCCTGACGGAACTCAAGGCGGACGGCTTTACGGTGCTGTGTTACACGAGCGACGACCCGATCATGGCCCAGCGCCTCAAGGAGGCGGGGGCGGCCTCGGTCATGCCGGCCGGCAGCCCGATCGGCTCGGGCCAGGGCGTGCTGAACCCCTGGAACATTCGCATCATCCTCGAGCAACTCAAGGAAGACGACGCCGACTATCCCGTCATCGTCGATGCGGGGGTCGGCACAGCCAGCGACGTGGCGATCGCCATGGAACTCGGGGCCGACGGCGTGCTGCTGAACACGGGCATCGCCGGCGCCGCCGACGTGCTGGCCATGGCCCGCGCGATGCGACTTGCTATCGAAGCAGGCTACCTGGCGGGCCGGGCTGGGAGAATACCACGAAAGCTTTACGCCACCGCTTCCTCGCCTTTGCAAGGCGTCATCGGAGCACAGAAAAAATGACCAACAGCGATGAACAGATGCTGGACAGCCCAAGAACCGCGCAAGAAATCCAAGAAGACGCCCGCCAGCACAAGATGACAAGAATCTGCGTGTGGATCATCATGGCGGGGCTGGCCAACTTCATCCTGTACAGCGTGCTTTACGCCTATTTCGACGGCGAAGCAATCAACGGCAAGGTCGTCACGACCGAGGGGCAAACTCGCTACTTCCTGCAGAAAGACCAAGAAGTGTCTCGGGGCGTCTTCGTTTACAGCGGCATTCACTCCATCAGCATCTGGCCCACCGTCGGGGCGATAATGCTGTCGATGCTGACGCTGGCCAAGGAACGTATCGCCTCGTCGATGCGAAAAACGATCGTCCGTGGAAAAACGATAATCACGGTCGTCGCGACGATCATAACGCTGATCGTGATCGTCATGACGATCTACTTCACGCTGCAGTTCGTCCGACGACTGAGGCATCCCACTGACCCTCCCAACGATGTCCCAGCCCATACCGCACCATATGTCCCTGACAGTTGAGGATATTCTGGGCACAGGTGGGCTGATCTCCCGCCACCTGAGCGGCTACGAGCGGCGTGACGAGCAGTTGGAAATGGCCAGCGCCGTCGAGGCCGCCTTCGCCGCAAATGAGCACCTGATAGTCGAAGCCGGCACAGGCGTCGGCAAGAGCTTCGCGTACCTCGTCCCGGCCATACTACGCGCCGACGCCGAGGACCAACGCGTCGTCATCTCCACGTATACCATCGCCCTCCAAGAGCAGCTCATCAAGAAGGACCTGCCACTGCTGGCCGAGGCACTGCCGATAGAGTTCTCCGCGGTGCAGGGAATGGGGCGGGGCAACTACCTTTGCCTCCGCCGGCTCACGATCGCCCTGGCAAGCCGCAACAAACTGTTCAGCGGGCCCAGGCAAATAGACCAACTGGCCGCCGTGGCCGAGTGGGCAATGCAGACCGACCTCGGCGCCCGCCAGGAGATCGAGTTCGAACTGGCCCCGGCTGTGTGGGAAAAGCTGTGCAGCCAGTCCAGCTCCTGCACGCATGCCGCCTGCCCGCATCACGGCAACTGCTTCCTCCAGGCCGCCCGCCAGCGAATGGCCGCTGCCGACATACTGGTGGTCAACCACGCACTGTTCTTTGCCGACCTTGCACTCGATAGCGAGCATGCATCGCTGCTGGGTCCGTACGACTTGGTCATACTGGACGAAGCTCACACCGTCGAGCAGGTTGTCAGCGACCATTTCGGCGCGAACGTTTCGTCGGCCGCGACAGGGACCTTGCTGCGTGACCTGTACGACGACCGCAACGACCGCGGCATACTGGCCATGTTGGGCGATCAGCCCGCCGTCGACGCTGCCAACAATGCCGCATCGGCCTGCGAGCAATTCTTCGAGTCGCTGGCAAGCTACCACGGCCCGCTGCTCGCCGGCAACGGGCGAGTGAAGGACGCGGGCATAATCCCCAACACACTCTCGCCCGCACTGACGCTACTGTGCGAAAAGCTCAAGCGCGTCCGCCGGGACGTAGGCGGCGGCGAAGAAGGCCCAGCCCGCGAACTCGCCGGCTATGAAATTCGCCTGGCCGACCTGGCAGAGCAAACCGAGCGCCTGATAACGCAGGCCCAGCCGGACTACGCCTACTGGGTGACCGTCCGCCCCACAAGGCGCGGCGGAAAGTTCGTCTCGCTCGCTTGCGCACCGGTGGATGTCTCGCCCATCCTCCGTCAGAAGGTGTTCGACAAGATTAACTCCGTGATCGTCACCAGCGCCACCCTCGCCACCGACCGCGGCGACGGTCGCGGCTTCGATTACGTCCGTGGCAGGCTCGGCATGGCCGAAGGCGGCGACCTGCTGCTGGCAAGCCCCTTCGATTTCCGCAAACAAGCCAAGCTATACATAGAAACTCAGCTTGGCGAGCCGAACAATTTACAGAACTTCGTCCCGGCCGCCGGGGCGGCGATATGTCACTACATCGAGAAATCGCAAGGCCGATGCTTCGTGCTGTTCACCAGCTACGCCATGCTGCGGGCGATGGAGGAATACCTCGAGCCGTTCGCCCATCAGTTCGGCTACGAGCTGCTCAGCCAGGGCGGGCCGCTGCCGCAGTCGGCTATGTTGCGTCAGTTCCGCAACACCGACAAATCGATCCTCCTGGGCACGACCAGCTTCTGGCAGGGCGTGGACGTCGCCGGCGAGGCGCTCAGCAACGTGATCATCACCAAGCTTCCCTTCGCCGTGCCGAACGAGCCGATCGTCGAGGCCCGCATCGAGGCCATCCGCGCCGCCGGCGGCAACCCTTTCATGGAATACCAACTGCCCGAGGCGGTGATACGCTTCAAGCAAGGCTTCGGCCGACTGATCCGCTCGACCAGCGACACGGGCTTCGTCGTCGTGCTGGACCACCGCATCGTGACCAAACGCTACGGGCAGATGTTCATCGACGCCCTGCCGGACATAGAAGTGATCCGCGACGAGGCGAGCTCGTAGCGGCTGGTAGGAGGGGAAAGCTCAGCTGCACAGCTCGACAACGAGTTGCTGCATCGCTGCCGTGGCGTCCGTGCCGGTTTTCATTGCACGGTCGGCGGCTAGGAGCTTGCGGAAGTCGCCCGCCAGCTTGGCCAGTGGGCGACGTTTGAGGAATTGGCCGAACTCGCGGCGGTTGTAGAACACCTTGGCAGCCTTCATGGCGGCATCTGCGCTTTGGCCTTGCGCGATGAGTTGCTGTGCGCGCACGGCCCGGCGCAAGTGCCAGGCGATCTGCCCCAGCGTGCGGAACTCCTCGCCGCGCGTCGTTAGCATCGCCCCAAGTGTCTCAAGAGCTACCCCGGCGTCACCGGTAGCCAAGGCATTCGGCAGCGCGAACGCGACGGGCCCGGCGGAGGATATCACCAGAGTTGAAACATCCTCGATCGTGATAGTGTCGCGCTGGTCGACGTAGAGGCTGAGCTTTTCGACTTCCTTATCCAGCCGGCCCAGGTCTCGCCCGACCCACTCTTCCAGCATGGCCGCGGCGCCCGGGGCGATCTTTTTGCCCCGCTTGCCGGCCGACTTACCCAGCCAGGCAGTCACGCTGGAGTCCTTCGGCATGTCGCACTCAATGACCTCGCCGATCTTAGCGACAGCCTTGGCGATTTTGGTGTTCTTGGGCCAGGACGACACTATCAGCAACAGCGAGGCGCTGTCGGCGGGGCTGAGGAGGTATTTTTCCAGCGCTTCTCGATTGGCCGACACAAAAGCATCGGCGTCACGAATGATCACAACTCGCCGAGGGGCAAGGAAGGGCAGCGTGCGCAAGTCGTCCAGCACGTCGACCATCTCGGCCGTAGAATCGTAGCTGGCTATGGCAGTCTGCGGATCGGCATCCCCAACGACAGCGGAGATGACGTCCCTGCGGTGAGCGTCCAGCAGGAACGCATCGGCTCCGTGAAGAACGTAGACGGGTTTGACCTTGTCCGATGCCATTGTCTCTGGGCACTCTCACTGCGCAAGACGAACAGGGGCGATAGAGAGGAAGCGACCGCGCCGGCGGATCGGGCAGGCCCGAAACTTCCGCAACGTTCACATCCCTCCTGGGCAGCAACTGAAGTGCCGCCAGGGCAAGCCCGGTCAACCGTGCCGCCCGGCTGCGGTCAACAGGCTACATCTGACGCTTCTTGTACTGGACGTAAAAAAAGACCAGGCCAATAAGAGCAATCAGGGCCAACCACTGCCACCAAGCAAAAGCCGCGAGCATAGCGAGCATTACATTTCTCCTTAGCATTCATACCGACCATCAGGCCGGGCACGTCCGTGCTGTTAATTGCCGACTGCATTCCTAAAGGCCTGCAGCGGCGTTATATAGCGGCGACTGGATTCGAACCAGTGACCTAGGGCTTATGAATCCCTCGCTCTAACCAACTGAGCTACGCCGCCAGGGCTTGGGACATATCATTGTAACAACGCGATATCTTTTCAAGCACTTTATCCGTGGCGGACAAAGAATATCCAACTGTCAAACCGCCGATCGAAGCCGGCTCTTCAAAATGTATCGACAAACGTGTCTAATTCGTACAGTCGCTCTTAACTTTGTTACGGCATGAAACGGACGAGCAAGATGGCGGCCGATGAGCCGGCAGCCATTAACTGCTGAAATATCTGCGGCGCGAAATGCAAATAATAGTGCTATTGGGAATCATGGCCGCCTGGGCCTTGGGCGACCCGCAAACGTCGAGGCACTTGGCGCCGGCGGGGTGGTGGACGCCGTTGGCGCTGGCGGGATACGTGATCGCCCTGGCCATAATGGGCCGACTGCATGCAGCGAGAGCTCGCAAGGCGATGGCCCCGACGGCCTCGCCGGCTGACCGACGGCGAGCAGCAGCGGCGACATCGGGCGAGAATCTGTGCTTGCTCGGTGGCTTTGCAGGCGTGCTCTGGGCCGGCGGAGTGCGATGGCTGCTGGCAACGCCAATAGCGCGCTGGCCATTGGCCCCCACGCTCGCGCTGCTGGCGCCGTTCGTGGCGGGCCTGCTGATAGTATGGCTGAACCACTACCGCCTGCACCGCCACGCAAAACTCCAAGCCGCCGCAGCCCTGCCGGATGGGCCTCCCCCGACGCTATGGACGCTACGACAGTACCTCGCCTTCAACCTGCGGACACACCTGCTGATGATCCTCGTGCCGGTCAGCCTGATCATGCTGGCCAGCGACCTGCTGGAACTGGCCCACCCCCTGCTGCCGGAGGCAATGGCGGACAGCCTGGTCGCGGTCGGCATGGTTATATCGGCGGGGTTGGTGTTTCTGCTGGCGCCGGTGATCATCGTACACATCTGGCGCACTGCCCCGATGGAGAACTCCCCCCTGCTGGCCAAGCTCAAGGCCATGTGCGACAGGCTGCATCTGCGGTACCGGCGGATACTCATCTGGCAATCGGACGGCGTGCTTGTCAATGCCGGCGTCATGGGGCTGATAGCGCGCGTGCGGTACATTTTGCTGTCGGACGGACTCATCGAGCAGATGCCCCACGAGCAGGTCGAAGCGGTGTTCGCCCATGAAGCTGCCCACGTGACCAACCGCCATATTCTTTATTCCGGCATGTTCATGGTAGGGACGGGGCTTTGGGTGTTCGTGCTAGCCGAATCGGCCGACAGGTTGCTGGGCTGGCCCGACTCGCTCGTGAACATCGCCTCCCTCGTGACATTGGCAGCGGCGTGGGGGCTTGGCTTTGGCTGGCTTAGTCGCCTGTTCGAGCGCCAGGCCGACGTAGCCGGAGCGTGGGAGATGGGCAGGCCTGACAACGCCGACGGTGAGACGCCCGATGGAACGATCACCCCGCAGGGAGCAATGATATTCGCCCGCTCGCTGGAGTCCGTCGCCAGGCTTAACGGCATGCCCCCGCGACGGTTCAACTGGCGACACGGCTCGATAGCCAACCGCGTATCCCACGTGCTCTGGCTGGCTGACGCGGGCAAATCGCGAGCTACAATAGACCGGCTGGTCCGCCTGGTGAAGGTGAGCTTGCTTGCGAGTCTGGCAGCGGGCGGCGCGGCGGCGGCACTGTTGTCGTTACTGGAGAGCAACACATGACGGACAATCGCGTAGCGGTCGTGACGGGTGCGTCCAGCGGAATCGGCAAGGCGACAGCCTTGGCCTACGCTGCACGTGGGTACACGGTCGTGCTGGCAGCCCGACGGGAAGACGCCCTCAACGAAGCGGCAAGCGAAGCACGCCGGCTTGGCTCCGCAGCCGGCGGAGGCAGCCCGGCAATAGCAGTGCCCACTGACGTTGCCGACCCATCCCAGGTACACGCCCTGGTGGCACGGACGGTCGAAGAGTTTGGCCGAATTGACGTATTGGTCAACAACGCCGGGTACGGACAGTTCGGGCGCGTGTGGGAGATTTCCGAAACGGACATGCGCGACATTTTCGAGGTCAATTTTTTCGGCGCCTTCCACGGCTGCAAGATAGTCGCCCCAATAATGATCGCCCAAGGCAGCGGGCACATTTTCAACATTTCCTCAATCATTGGACGGGTGGGCTCGCCGTTTCACGGAGCCTACTGCGCTACGAAGTTCGCCCTGACGGGGCTGACCGAATCGCTTCGCGTGGAGCTGCGTCCTCACGATGTGCATGTCACAGAAGTTTGCCCCGCGATGACGGCGACGGAGTTCTTTGACCATGTCCGCGACGGCGAGGCCCGCAGGCGATCGGACTTTCTCCGCAAGAGCAAGCGAATGCCTGCCGGCAAGGTCGCCCGGCGAATAGTCGCACGCACCGGCAAACGCACGCCGCGTTTGGCCTTCACCGCCGGCGGCAAGCTGCTGATGACACTGGGAGCGGTCTGCCCGCGCCTGGCTGACAGGCTGATGAAGGTCTACCACGACGATCTGCTGCGGTCACTCGAGCCGTGATGGCCCTTACTCGCTGTGGTAGATATCGAGGGTTCTGGGCTCTTTCACGCGGAGTACCATCCACACCAGGGCCGCCAAGCTGAAGGCCAACCATATCTTGAACAGCGTGTCGAAGCCGTACACGTCGGCGATACGCCCATAAGCCACAGCCGCCATCGCCGCCGGCACGGCCAGCAGGACAGACGAAACGGTAATGTGGGCCACGCGATGGTCGTGCGGGCAGCTTTCGATAACGACGTTGATGTGGCTGACCCACGTACCGCCGTAGACAAGGCCCATTCCAAACAGCACAATCATACAGCTCGCCTGGCCGCTGCTCATCAGCACGACAGCTACAACCGCCGCCTGCGCCGCCGTTGCCAACACTACTCCGATGCGATGGCCCTTGCGGTCGCCCAAGCTGCCCAGCGCGAAGGACGCCACGGCTTGCCCCAGCGGCAAGGCCATGCCACAGAACAGGATGCTCGCGTCGCTCAGCATTCCGCCGGCGTCGGACTTATAGTATCTCGTCAAGAGCGGCGCAGCCCCCAGGCCCAGGCCCGCAAGAACGCGCCCCACCAGGAACCGCCGGAAGTTGGGCTCGGAAAGGCTCTGGCCGAACCGCTTGAGCACGGCCGACAGCTTGGGCGGGGCGGAGTGCTCCTCTGCCAGGTGGGCAGTCTCATCCCGTATGCCCCGCCAGTAGGTTAGCACCGCCATCGATGCGATGGCCGCTGCCCCGAAGTAGACGTAGGAGAACACGTCGGTATTGCCGGGGTACTTTTTCAACAGCCAGCTCACCGTGCCGAGCCCGCCCATGCCAGCCACACAGAACAGCCCCATGGACAAGCCAAAAACGCGCCCCCGGATGCGCGTTGGGAACAGGTGCGACGCCCAGTCCATCCATACCGTTAGCGCGCCATGAATCGCCCACATGTGGGCCGACCAGCACAAGATCAGCCCCCACCGCCTCGCGGCAAATGGCAGGTGCAGAGCGTTGAGGTTGATCAGCCCCGCGATGGCCAACATCGGAATGACCGCATAAACGTGCCACAGCATCAACTGCTGCTTCTGCCGCCGGCGAGAGTGAAGCACGAACATGCCTATCATAGGCGCCAGGCCGGCCGTCATCTCGAGCGCATACTGAATGCCGGTGTCCGTTTCGCTGGCGCCGTAGATTCGTAGCAACACCGTCAGGAAGGTCGCCGAGCCGATGGCGTGCATCTGCAAGCCCCACAGGCTTTCGCCCACGCAGTAGGCCGTCACGTTGCGGCGGTTGGTACTCACTTACACTCCTTGGCCCAGAGGCGCCATGCCCGGGGCCGACCAGGGGAAAATCGGACCGGCACCTATAACCCCTGCCGAGCCGGGCTGCAAGCTATTCTGCTCCTCGCCCGCGCCTCGCCCATCGCCGGGGCCGCTTGACATGCCAATTAAATGAGTTTGGATTTACCCGGCAAGTCAGTACAATAATCCCATCGTTCCCCTCTTACGCGGAGAGCTAACCATGAAAGCAATGCGAATAGTTCTGCTCGTGCTGGTGGTGTTAACGACGGTCGGCTGCATCAGCATCAAGGGCGAGATCCCCGAGCCGCCGGACATCGATATCCGTGTCAACGATGACGGCAACTCTGATCCCTCGATTTTGATTGACGTCGGAGACAATACGGACACCAGCACACTGGGCGCCGAAAACGGCGTCCTTTTTTATGCCTACGATGCACTGGCCTACCCACAGCAGCAGCTCACCATGACCGTTCGCCTTGTCAGTTCGCGCACGTTTGAGGGCCTGAGCGGAGTGAGTATAACTTTCACGCAGGCCAACTACCGCGTCGGCGCCGCTACGACAGACTCCCACGGCATGGCCAGGCTGGCCGTCGAGCCCACCGAACGGGGAGACTATACTTTCGTCGCCACCATCACAGACGTGCCGGCGAATGTCGCCGATGACGTGCTGGCGGTGACTCCCACGCGAGCGCTGCTGACTGCCCGGAACGTCGATGATAAATTTATCGTCGTCAGCGTGGACAATGTTCTGGTCAGGCCAAGCTTGGGTAATTTGCTGGCCGGCGAGAACATCCTGCCGATGCCCGGCGCCAGTGATGCGTTGAGCCGCCTGGCCGAGGAGAAAGAATGTACCGTCATCTACCTCGTCGACCGCTCTGAGCAGATGAACGGGCGATTGAAGTACTGGCTGTCGGATCATGGCTTCCCGGCCGGTCCGGTGCTGGCGATGAAGCCGGGCGCTTCAGGGCGCGGGGGGACGACTGGCCTGACAGATCTTTGGCGGGCATACCCAGGCCTAATAATGGGCATTGGAGGGGACATTGTCTCGATGCGGGCATTTCTGGACAACGGGATGACGGCCTTTCTGCTCCCCGACTACCAGGCCGACCCCGACGAAATGCGTGACCTGGCTGACGATATAGAATATCTCCCCAACAGCACGCGGTTAAGCGTCGTCAACAGTTGGCAGGAGATAGAGGGAGTCGTTTTTCACGACATTCGCCGCTCCGCCGAAGAGTACGCCGAACGTCTGGAAAGACTTGCAGACGAGATCGAAAAAATGCAGAAGCATGATCAGCAGGATGGCTGATCAAGACCTGTGTCCAGCCATCATTGGACACTTGCGTGCCTCGATGACAAGACCGGAGGAGCACTATTCTTATGCACCAAACGTCCTGCTGGACTGCGGGAGAGAAAAGATGGCCCTACGGGGGTAAATCGGTCCACTACGGGCCAATAATGTTCGGGGGAATTCCGGGGCAATCAGACAAGCTACAATACAGGCAGAATGGCAGACGCCAACTCAGATATTTGATTCGTGACCCACGTCAGATCATCAAGTCGTCGTTCACGTCAAAACAGATTCACCTGTGGTGTTGCAGCGGGCACATCAGCGAGGGGACCGGAAGCAGAGGGCGACATATTAAGGGCTCGGTGGCTTGGCCTCTAGTGGGCAAAGCCATCGGGCCCGAAGTTTATGCAAACCCCCCTCCTGCCGAAAAACAGGTTGCCGTGGCAACGGCAATTGTGTACCGTAGTGTTAAAGCATGGGCTCATTGTCATGTCTTGTGCCTGTTACACAATTGACGTGGGTCAATAAGGTTGTGTCGTTTTCTTGTTTGTCGTGGGAGAAGTGAATGCTCGCAGATCAGACGAGGCAAGTGCCATGTCCCGGATGCCGGACCCCTCTGACTGTCCCGCCGGGTAGTGTCGGCAAATTCGCCCGGTGCGGCAAGTGCAAACATCGTTTCCAAATCCCCGAAATGACAGAGCAGCTACTGAGCGAGGAAGACGTGCTGACGCTGCTGGGCGGGCAGGAGGACGAAGTCGACCTTGAGACTGAATCGCAACTGCCCGAGTCAACCGGCTCGGGAGTGAGCACGTTCGCCGGCGCCTCCGGCACACCGGTGGCGACAATGACAATCCGTAAGATACGCGCCAACGGCGTGCTTGTGGACTTCCCGGCGGAATACCTACTGGATGATCATTTTCGCAGTTCTATGCCCCGTGTGTGTATGTGCTGCGGCACGAGGGCCAACCTGCTAGCTCATCTCCTGCGATTTGTCCCTCGCGAGAAGGAGGGAAGCGCAACGGAGAGACAGCCGCTCACCTCCCTGCCCATCAAAGATCCGGCCCTGGCGCGGCTTGGCAATGCGGAGTTGCTCAAACTCCTGCCTGATATTCCCGGCGCCCTCCCCCCCGCCAACAACCCCATGCCCTATTGGCTGTGTGATCGGTGCCGTGATGTCGGCATCGTGGCTGGGCAGATCAAGGTCGATGCCGAAACACAGAAGGGAACGTGCTGGCTGTTCATTCGCAGCCCACACCGTTGTGAGGAGTTCGTTCGAGTTGCAGGAGGCGACGGCGTGCCGGGGCTCGACAAACTCCATGAACTGAACGAGTCCGGCAAGGACAATCCGTGGGACCTCGTGCCTGAGTCGGTCCAACACCGTCTGGAACAATGGTACCGACCGGAGAGTGATGAACAGTTCTTGGGCTACGTGCCGGACCGCGCCCATAACCGCACGGAAGATGGTATGGCGGGGTTGGTGCTGTCCACCAAGAGGATGATCTTCCACACACCCAGGCGACACATGGAGAGCGCGGTGGCGGAGCAACTACAATTGCTGCTGTCGATGGCCCGTGACACTGGCGAGCTTGAGATCAACACGTCCAACTGGCAGATCAAGAAGATGAAAGTCGACCGCGAAGGCATACGCGGCCTGCGCCGAGCGCTGACCATGGGCAAGTTCCGCGTTTCGTGGAAGTAGACGCCGCCTGAGCCTTGCCGCTCCCGATGGCGTTGCGGTTATTTTTTCCTCTTGCGGCGCCTCTTGCGGCGTCTGCTCTTGCCTTGGTCCTGCTGGCCGGTGCCTTCTTGGGCGGGAGATTGCCCAGCGACATCAGCCTTTGCATCAGGCATCTCACCCGATTGCGCCATTTGTGGCTGATCGGCGGGCCTTCTTTTTCTGGATCGGCGGCGCTTTGAGCCCGACTGAGCTTCCCCTGAAGACCTGTCGGACTTGTCGTCTCCATTCTGGGAGCCCTGTGGGCTTGAGTCTTTCGGCTGACCGGCCTGATCGCCCTGTCGGCTGACCGATTGACGCCCACCCCGCCGATTCGCCGCGCCGCCGGAGCCCCAGGACTGGCCTGTCATTTCCGGTGGCTCAACGTCGCGAGCGATGATCTCCTCCACGGCGATCACAGTCTGGCTGCGGTCGGGCTTCTGAACTCGCACCAATTGAGTCAGTACCTGCGCATCGATGATCTTGCCCACAAGCGATTCGGTCTGGACCCAAGTGTTCTTCTTGGGCAGGTTCTTCCGTAGTTCCTTGTAGCATTCGTCCTCGTATCGCAGGCAGCACATCAGCCGGCTGCATCGGCCTGATATCTTCAGCGGATCGAGCGTAGCCTTTTGGAGCTTGGCCATGCGCATCGATACCGGCTGGAGATCTTTGATGAACGACCTGCAGCAGCACTGTCGCCCGCATCGTTCGTAGTCGCCCACAAGCCTCGCCTCGTCACGCGCGCCAACCTGGCGAAGCTCCACGCGAGTGTGGTACTTGCCGGTAAGCCTACGGACCAACTCACGAAAGTCCACGCGGTCCTCGGAGGAAAAATAGAAGACCACGCGCTCCCCGCCCAGGAGATTCTCCACCGTTACCAAATGCATGTTGAGCTTCAGATCGGCTATCTGCTGGCGACAGAAAGACATGTGCTCGCGGACCTTCTCGGCAAGGGCGCGGTCGTCGCCCAGATCTTGCGTGTTGGCCACTCGCAGTACCCGCCCCTCCCGTCTGAAATGGTATTTCGGGCCGTTCGTGGCGACGTACTTGACTATCTGCTCACTGTCAGTACAACCGTGGCTGCTGCAACCGCCCGAGCACATCTTGGTCACCACGCGACCTATCTCCACGCCGCGATCACTGCGAATGACAACCTTCGTACCCACCGTGGGCGGAATGTCCAGATGATGTTCAAAAATACCAGTCTGCCGCATGGCGCCGTATCTGACGATCACCGAGGGTTCGTCGCTGATCAGATCTTTCTGGACCTTCTGGAGGTACTGCGGGTCGGCCTCGGGCATTGCCAGTGGCTCGCCCGGTTCGACCATGACAATCGATGGCGTCCTCCGGCCGGCCGTGGACCCCAACTGGGGGCGGGAGCCGGACATGCGATTATCATCGGCTACGGTCTCGCCGGGCCCATCGCCAGCCGGCTGGGCTGGGGAACGTTCCGCCTTGCGCCGTCTGCGCTTTGAACGCTGACCGGAAGCGGGAGCCTGGGATGAATCACCCATGATGCTTTCGATCGCTGCCGGCTGAACGGGAGCCGACGACCGGCTGGCCTCAGCAGCGGGCCCGGCAGGTATTTCCAGGAGGGGCGAATCCCGGTCGGCAGACGTCTCGGTCGGCGGAGCTTCGGCAAGTTCCTTGGCGGCCCGACGAACACGTTCAGCAAAGGTGTCCTGGTCGTCGGCCTGCTGGGCGGGCTCAGTTGACTTCTCCCACGGCGGAACGACTTTCTTCTCTTGCTCAGAGCCTTCCGACGGACCTGCTGCGGCGGAGAGCAACTCGGAGAGATCGGTCTTTTTGTCAGCTTGGGTGGGGGGATCCGGCGGCGAGGGTTCGCTCTGCGCAGCCTGACCGTCCTGCGGGCCCAGGGGGGTATCGTCGGCCATGCAACCAACTCCAGGTTTTTTCGCCGCGGCGGCCCACGGGTTGAAACAGTTTTTCGGTACCCGGCCCGTCACCGGGGTCCATACGCCTGAAGGCGTCGGCCGACCCATAATATCCAGGCCCACCGGCGGCGCCACATCCGCAATAAGGCAGCAGCAGCGCCACATTAATAATTATAAACAATCCGGGCAGAGAATTGTAGTGTTTTTCTTGCCGGCCCGCCCAAGGAGAGGCGCGTGGGCTAACACTGCCACAGCAGGTATAACATTCTCTTAAGACTTGTGTTATACTGATTGCTGATCAACGGCGCCGGGCGGGCCGGCAGGTGGGTAAAGATTTGGTCTCGCCAGGACATTATCAACATGATATCTTGGCAATATAGCCTCCTTTGAGGCGTTATGCGGATTGTGGACCATGGATCCTCAGCAGCTTAGTGAAACAATTGCTGCCGCCCAGGCTGGTCGGGCAGCAGGCTTTGAAACGCTGCTGGAGGCCTTTGGGCCTAGGCTGTATGGGTATTTTTACAAGGCCACTGGCGACCACCACGAGGCGGAAGACCTTTTAGGCGAGATATCGCTTCGGCTGGTGAGGCGACTTGAGAAGTACGATCATCGGGACAGGTTCGAACCGTGGCTGTTTCGGATAGCGGCCAACATGGTTCGGGATCGCATTCGGCGGATTGTCAGCCGACCTCGTCCGGTGAGCCTGTCAGTTGGCGAGGATGCCGGCAAGGCCCTGGCTGACCGTTTGGCCGGGAGCGACGAGCCAGCCGACAGTAAGCTGCTTGCCGCCGAAATGGGCGAACAACTCGACTCAGCATTGCAGACGCTGGATGAAACGACAAAAGAAATGGTGCTGCTGAGATATTTCGGAGAACTGAGCTTCAAGGAATTGGCCGATAGATTTGATTGTCCGCTAGGAACGGTGCTCGCCAAGGTGCACCGCGGGCTGCGGGCGCTTAGGAAAGTGATAGACAAGGATGCAGTGGACTGATCAACAATACGATCGCGTCGCACGATATCTGGATGGCGACCCACTTGAATTGACCGATCTGGAACGAGATCTGGTCGAGCAGGTCCATAGCGGCCTGGATATCGTTCAGGCGGGCGTCGATCTGCAGAAGCGTCATCAGGCAATGGACAAAGCCCGGCGACGAATGTCGGCGGAACTGGCCAGGCCCGCGCGACGTAAGGCTGTGCTGGCTTGCTTCACCGCTGCCGAAGCGATTGCCGTGGCAGCCGTGCTGGTTATCGCCTTGGCCTTGCAGGCGATAAAACCCGCAACCGGCCCCCTCGACCTCTGGGCTGCCGTACCGATCGAAGCGATAGGCCTGGGTGAAACAAACGCAATTACCGAGCGGATATCGCTCGTCGCACGGGACATTGATATGCTGGAGGTCGATCTGCTGATGCCGGCCACTACAATGGACCCCGCAAGTTTTGAAATTGACCAACTCAAGTACGACCTGGAACAATTGTGGAATTACGAGCCTGTGGAGTTCTATCTCGAAGGCTAATATAGTCCTTCCAGGCTCTGCCGCTACGAGGCGATTAACTGATGAACAACCGAATGAGAATATTGTTGTCCTGTTTAGCCGTTATGCTGCTGTGCTGCGTGGCGGCAGTGGCGGCCCCGCCCGACAACGACGACCACGCCACAGATAGGCCCGCAGACGCTCCACCACGACATCATGGCGGGAGGGAACGCCCCTCGGATGAATCCGGACACGCTGACCGTCGAGACCGGGCGCCGGGCAGGGGCCGCACACTGACCGACGAACAGGAAGCCGAACTCCTTGAGTTCCTCCACGAACATATGGCCAGCCGCTACGAAGCCATCGTCGGGATGTCCGAAGAAAACCCGGAACGTTACGCCCGGGTAATGCCGCGAATGTGGCGATGGTACCAGCAATGGAAGGATATGTCTCCCGAAGCCCAGGAAGCATCGATCGTTGAACACGACCGCCGCATTGAAACTTTCATGATCCTCCGCCGATGGCGCGATGCCGAAAGCCCCGAGGAAAAGGAGCAGCTCAAGGCCGAGCTGCAAGAAGCTCTGGAACGCCATTTCGATGCAGAGCAGGCTCTGCGAGAAGTCCAACTGGCTGAGCTCGAACAACGCCTCGAGCAGGTCCGCCAGGAGGTCCAGCAACGTGCGGATGACCGAGACACTATCGTCGCCGAGCACATGCAACGGATTCTCCAATATCGCCCCAGAGCGCACAACGATGAAGCCCCGGACAGCGACAAGCCAGCCGACCCCCCTTCTCCCCCGGAGACTGACGGTCAGGCTGACGACTAGCCGGATCGCGATCCCGCCAAATGACCACGGCTGGACAAATGTCCGAGGGGGCCGGGCGCAGCGATCCCTTCGCCAGCGACACCGTAGATCGTCTCCGTTCGGCCAACGGAGTATGGGACTTGCCTGGCGGCCAGCTTCTCTTGCCGCGCGTCTTTGGGCTTTGTCGCGGCGTCATGCGAGCCTTGACAATGCTGGGCCGAGCCGTCGAGGAACATACCCGACAGGCAGGCAAACTGTTCCTATTAGGGGAGATCATCCACAATCCGTGGGTGAATGCCTTTTTTGAAGCGCGAGGCGTCCACAGCCTTACGCGGGATCAGCACGCCGATCTGGAAGCAATCATCACCAGCAGCGATTGCGCCATAATCCCCGCTTTCGGGGTGCCCTTGCCGATCGAGAGACGCCTGAAGGCCATTGGCTGCGACCTTGTAGATACATCCTGCGGCGACGTTCGCCGGCTGTGGATATGGGCCGAGCGAGCGGCTGGGCGGGGATATGGCGTGGTGATCTTCGGCCGAGCCAATCACGATGAAACCGTGGTCACAAAGAGCAGGCTAGCGGAAGTGGGCGGGCAATATGTCGTGGTGGGCGACCTGACACAAGCCGAGCAGTTCTGCGACCTGATAGCCCGCGGGGCGAACGACGAAGAGTTCGCCGACCTCCTGGACGCGTCGACAACTAACGCCACTTCGCTGGCGCCTTTTGATCGGATCGCCCAGGTCAGCCAGACCACCATGCTCTACGACGACACGTCGCAGGTCCGTCAACTGCTGCGGGCCGCCTTCGCTCACAGGTCCGGCCAAGCAGACTCCGAAGAACGCCTCATCTTTGAGCCAACCGTTTGCCAGGCCACCCAGGACAGACAGGCCGCCGCGCTTGAACTGTGCCGGGCACAGTTGGACCTGGCCATTGTCGTCGGAGGGTTCGGCTCTTCCAACACGCATCACCTCTACGAACTTGCCCGCGGGTGCGTGCCGGCATGGTTCATTGAAGATGCCACCGCCATTCGTTCCGGCACGGAAATCCTGGCAATGGATCCGAATCGCGGCCAGCCCGCTGTCATGACCAATTGGCTGCCGAAAACTCGTCCGCTACGGGTGGGAGTACTGGCCGGTGCGTCCAGCCCGGATGTGGTGGTGGGCGGCGTGCTCGAAGGCCTCGCCAAACTACTCTCGTAACGCTGGCTATTGCAGCGGGATGTCGACCAATTGCTTGGCGAATTCCAGCCACGCCTCCTCGAAGGCCTCAAGATCATCGGCGATGTAATGGCGGAATACGTGCTCGGACACTCGCCTGTTGTAGGCCCTGCCGCCATTGTGCAGCCTGGCCATCTCTTGGACATCCAGGCCTGCCGCCTCGAAAAGTCGGCCTGTTTGGGCGTCCTGCAGCATCCGGAAGAATCCTTCGCGGTAGGCCGGCTTGCTCTTGATATAAAGCACAAGTGACCACACTTGGCCGTAGTAGCCCGTCGCTTGGTGCGCCGGGCCACTGATCGCGTCGCCACCGTCCATCGGCAGCAACTTTTCCAGCTCGATCCAATACCCCTGGATGATCGCTTTTCGCAGGTCCGTGTAGCGTGACCCTTTCAGGCCGGACGTGAAACGCACATTGTTCCCGTATATGTCGATGCCCTCGGCAACCGTGCACAAGCCTTCCTCAGCCCACATCGGTATGCGGTTTACCAGGCGGTGCCAGAAAAACTGGTGCAACCCCTCGTGTGAAGCGACAGACAGAGTGGCGATAGGCGTATTCAGATCCCACAACACGCACACCCCGTCGAGACAGTAGCCTCCCGCCTCAAGTTGCAGATAAAGCTTGGCACGCTCCTGGAGACGATGCTCAGTCAGGTCAGCCCACTCTGTGCGCGTGCCCATAACGTACATTTCCAAGGGATCGGACAAGTCATTGGCCGGCAAATTCGTCAACTGCAGGTAATTACTGTAGGCGGCCTCCATGAAACCAGGCAAATTCTCCTTCAGATCCCGGCTGGTGACCGTGGAGAAGATGCGGTAGTGCGAGGTGTAAATCACCTGGCCGTTCTGCCAGGGGTCGCGACGAGCATCGCTGAACATGCTCACGCCATCGGAGGATTGAGGCCCGTCGCAACCGGCGATGCACACGGTCAACAGAGTTGCAGCCACGTATCGTAGTCTAAGTCTAATCATCGTGGCCGCATTATAGGCTATCGGTCTGGCGCAGCATACAGAGATTTCCCCATCGGCCGAGCGATGGGCCTGGCCGAGGCGCTTGGAAATCCACTGGCCAGCCCATGCCGGAGGGGGTATCATATCTTGCGCGCCATTGGCGCACACGTTAGTTACACACTGAAGCCCACGGGATGGGGCCAATTGCCGCTAGGAGAACAGAGACCATGAACGCTCGACCAATTGTGCTATTGTTGTGCCTCCTATCCATTTCGCTACCGGCTGTAGCTCAGTATCCCCTGGCCGACCGCATGCCGGCCGAGTCTGTCGTGTACGTCGGCTGGGCTGGAAGAAGCCTGACCTTCGACGGCTCGATGCTGGGCCAAATGCTCAATGAGCCGGCCGTCGCGTCACTTGTCGAGTCGCTGCGGGCGCTCGCCACCGAGCAGGTGGGGGCGGACGGTCAGGCCATGGACAATGCTTTGAGTATCGCCGCGACGGCCTGGCAGCATCCGATCGCCCTGGTTCTCCTGCCACCTGCCGAGGGCGGCCCGCCAATTCCTATGCCGATCCTGCTGATCGACCTGGGAGAGGACCGCGAGAGTTTCGCCGAGGACCTCGATGCACTGCTGGCAGCAGCCGAAGCCGAGATCGAAGAAATATCGCTCGGCGCGATGACCTGTCAAGTGGTCTCAACAGGCGGCCCGCCGTTGGTGATCGGCTACATCGATAACTTGCTGGTACTCACTATGGACCCCGATCTGATTCTGCAAGTTAGCCAGCTCGCAGAAGCGGAGTCCCTTCAACAGGATGCCAGGTTCATCGCAACCATGGAAACTGTCAGTGGAGAGGCCGTTCAACTGGCCACCTATGTGGACGTCGCCTCTGTGCGGGAAATTGTAAACAGCTTCATGCCACCAGCGCCAGAAGGCGAGGCCGACAGCCCCTTCAACAGTCGGGATATCCATGGCATCTGGCGAGGGGCCGGGATGGATGAAGTGACGGCCATTGCCTACACCACGCGGATCGTCGATCGCCAGCTTTACACGAAAATGCGTATTCTGTCCCCCGCGCCACACCGGGGCTATCTCATGCCTTTCGCGGGCCAGCCCATAACCGACGAAGACCTTGCCCACGTGCCCGCTGACGCGGACTTCGTGGCAGTGGTGAACATCTCCCCCGTCGAACTGCTGGCCGATGCCCGCAGGGGTGCCGGAGAAATCACGATCCCAGCGCCTGGGGGGAGTAGTTTCGAAGAAGCCTTCGACGAAGCCATGATGGCGCTCCAGGAGCAGTTCGGCTTCTCACTGGAGGACGACCTGCTGGGCAGCCTCGGCGATACGTGGGTAATCTCCAGCGCCGCTTCACAGGGCGGCTTTCTGACCGGCACAATGATGTCCGCAGAAGTGACCGACCCGGACAAGCTCGCCGAAGTGGTGGCGAAGATAGAGGAGATATCCGGCGCGCTGCCTGAGCTAGACGAACACGGTCAGCCGGTGGAACAGCCAGGCCCCGTGCAGATCAAGACCACCCTGGCTGGGCAGACAGAGATTCACTATCTGGCCGGCCATATAGATGTCACGATCGGAGGCACGTTCGGAGTGCCCTTGCCCTACGCCCCGGCCTGGGCCATTCACGAAGGGCGATTCTACGTCGCCATGTGGCCCCAGGTGCTGACGACGGTGTTCGAGCGGGAGACGACCAAGCTGCTGACGGACGACCCGACGTTCCAGGCCTACCGGGCGAAGGTTGCCTCCGAACCGTCCATGCTTTGCTACATCAATACCCCCGCGATAGCCCGGCAACTCTACGGATACGCTCTCATCGGCGGGACCGTGGGCACGAACATGCTGGCCAGCCAAGGCATGAACGCCGATCCCTCATGGATCCCCTCGCTGGCGGCGGTCGAAAAATACCTGAGCCCGGAAATATACGTCGTCAGCGCCGACGACGAAGGCATAACAATAGAGAACGTCGCCTCCCTGCCGTTCCTGGCCAATTTGCCTGGCACTACTGGGTTGGGTACGGCAATGGCTCTTCCAGAGCTTCATCGCATTAGGGGAACAGCCCAGAAGGCTGCCTCCATGGCCAATCTGAAAGGCCTGACAGTCGCCGGCATGGCCTACGAGATGGACGAAATGCAGCGGCCGCCAAATCTGGCAGCGCTCGTTGAGAATGATTTCGTTAGTGCCAGCATGCTCAGGTGCCCGCACAACGACGACGCCCCACCGGAAGTTATCGATGGCGAGCTTGTGGGCGAATCAGATTACGTATATTTACTTTCCCCCATTCATGTAGCGAGGCCAAGCTTACACATCGTAGCCTACGAGCGTCCAGAGCACTACAAGGGCGAGGGAACAAATGTTGCCTTTGCCGACGGGCACGTTGAGTTCCTGTCGATGGGTGACTTCACCAGGCTACTGGCCAAGACCGAAACCGCCAATGCCGAACTGGCAGACGACTAACCGACCAGCCGCGCAAAGCGGGTACAGGCTGGCATCCTAAGAGCCCGTCCTTATTGATACGGCTCCTTGGGCTTCTTGGGACGATGGCCTCGGGCAGCCTTGCCGGGCATGTCGATGGTCGTCTCGGTGGCGGCCTGGACTTCTTCCTGCTGGCGAATGTGCCTGCGGACGGCCCACTGGTCGACCAGGCCCGCAGCCGTGGAGGCCATGAAGTAAAGCGTCAGGCCCGACGCAGCCTTGTAGAAGAACACCAGCATCATCGCCGGCATCATGATCTTCATCATCTTGGCTTGCTGGGCAGCCTGCTCACTACTACCCGCCTGCTGACCCGACATCTGCGGGTTCATCTTCGTCTGCACGAACATTACCAAGCACAAGAGCACGGGCAGCAAATTGAAGCTCGTGCCGATCAGCGGCAGGGGTTGCTGCCAGGTAATCAGCGCGTCAGGGGCAGCCAGGTCGGTAATCCACACGGGCAGGAAGGCTGCGTGTCGCAGCGCCACCGACGCGTTAATGCCAGTGAACAGCGCGATCAGAATCGGCATCTGCAGCAGCATGGGCAAACAGCCTAGCAGCGGCGTAGTGCCCTGCTCCTTGTAGATGCGCATCATTTCCTTGTTAAGCGTGTCCTTGTCGTCGGCGTATTTCTCCCGCAGCTTCTTGATCTGCGGCTGGAGCTTCTGCATTTTCATCATCGAGACCTGAGACTTCTTGGTCAGCGGATGCAGCAGCGCCCTGACTATCACTACCAGTATGATGATGGCCACACCGTAGTTATTGCCCACCACGCCGGCGATCACGCCGAGCAGCCAGAGGACCTGCATCGCCAGCCAGGTCAGCGTGCAGAAACATCCGCCAAACTCGATCGTCGATAGGAAGTCCAGTTGCCCGTAGAGCGGCTTGAAGAGCGGATTTTTCGGATCGACGAATATGCCACGTCCCTTGGGGCCGGCAAAGACGGTGAGATTGATCGTCTTTTCTTCACCGGCGGGCAGCGAGATCGGCTTCTTTGCGCCAATCTTCACGCCGGCGAGGAATGCACGGTCATCATCACGCTCGACGGCCTGCAGGTAGAACTCGCCATGCCAACTGCTGATATCCAAACTGCCCTCTGTATAGCCCGCCACCGACTCGTCGGGATGGACGTACATCAGCGTCGCGAAGTACTTGTTGGTTGTGCCCACCCACACGACCGGCTCGCCCTTTTCGGTCCTCAGCGCCCTGGTGCGGTTGAGGGGGATTGATCCCTTGCCGGTAAGGAGCTTGCGATTTTCCAGCTTCACGTCAACGGTCTGGTCTTCCGCTACGAACCAGCCATAGGCCCCTCGGCGCCCGTCGCCGCGAACGTCCTCTCTGGGCAGCCCTGTCGGACCGATCTGGTCCAGCGAGACGTCCAGTTGGTAAGCCGAAAGATTCGCCAGGCTGATAGCCATTCCGATGGCGTAGTCATTGGGGGCGATGGTGTAGGTCTTGTAGATTCGCAGGACGGCATCGGCAGGCGCCGACCCCGGGCCGTAGAATAGCGTATAGGAGAACGTCACGCTGTTGAGGTCGTCGCCCTCGGCGGGCTCGACGAGTTGCCACTTCTTGCCGGACAGTTCCACTGTGATCGGTGCTGGCGGATTGTCGATTCCGACGATCCGCACTGTTACCTCGCCAACGGAGAACGCCCCCACCGGCCGATCGTTAACGGTAACCGGCTCGCCCAGCCGGTAGTGTCCGCGGTACTTATCGGGCTCGGCCTGGCGGGCCCGTTCGTAGGCCGCCGGATCATCAACGGAATCGGCGTACAGTTGCTTGTCGTCCACCGTGATGAAATGGTCGGTCAACTCCACCACTGCTACAGCCGCCCCAATATTGGTCAAACGGCACATCAGTTTGAACTCGTTGTCGATGCCGGGGGCGAGCGAGCCGATTGTCACTTCCTGCTCTTGTGCAACGCGAGTGCCTCGCCAGGTTATGACACGCTCTTGGTCAGCCGGGCTGACCGACTGGGCCGAGGGCGCGGCCGGCTCGTCGGTGGGGGCTGGCGGAGTATCGACTGGGCGCTCGTCGGCAGCGTCGGCGAGGGCTGGAAGAGCCTCGATCGAGTCTTCGTCAGCAACGTCGGCGGGCCCTTCGGTGATAGCCGAAATGGCCGGCTGGCTCGGAGATGCTTCGGCGACCTCGGCCGGCGGCGGGCCGGGCTCCTGCGAGCCGATCTGGGCCTCGGCGTTGGGATCAACGTCGGGGGCGGGGGAATCTTGTCGAGAGTACAGCGCAACTAATAATATCACGCCGACAAGCAAGAGAAGCATAGGTATAAATCGTTTTGCGTCCACAGGAGCTCCTTAGCGTCCGTCTTTCAGTCGTGTTCCCAGATAGTCGTCCAGCTCGTCGATGGCAAAGACCTTTTCCATGGTCGTCTCGCAATCGTATGGCACGCGGATAAACCGCACCGCCTTTGGCTCGACTATCACGTAGCTGGCGCGGTTGTCGCGGTCGCGAGGCTGGCCGACCGAGCCGACGTTAATCAGCGCCTTGTGGTTGGGTGACACTTCGTAGACGAAGTCCAGTTCATCGGGGGTGTAAAAATCGGGCGTTTCCAGAAACACACCCGGCACGTGGGTATGGCCCAGAAAACACAGGCGCTCGAACCGCTCGAACAGTCCCAGCACCTTGTTGGCATTATTGTAAACATCATCGGGAAAGACGTACTCATTGACGGGGCGGCGTGGGCTGCCGTGAACAAATGCCATCTCGCCGATGTCCAAGTCTTCATCTTGCATGACGTGCTTGACTTCCAGCGAGCCGAGGAAGTCCCATCGTCTGTCACGGTCAGTGATGTTAGGCTCGGTCTCAAGTTGCTCCCGCGTCCAGAAAGCCGCCGCCTCAGCCCCCACATTGAAGTAGTCCGGCTCATACATCACCGCAAAGTCGTGGTTGCCCATCAGCGTAACCAGTGCATTCTCGACGACCAGGTCCACGCACTCGCGCGGATCGGGCCCGTAGCCCACCACGTCACCCAGACAAGCAACCTTGTCGACACCACGGTCGGCGATGTCGGACAGGACGGCTCGCAGGGCCTCTATATTTGAGTGAATGTCGCTTATGACGGCCAACATGCAGAGATATCTCACGCCAAGGGAAGTAGGTCCGGTATGCTATCGGGGCGCGGGGGGCACTGTCAAATGCTTTGGCCAAGCCGTCGGCATTGGACGTCCGCGCCGACAAGGCGTACAATCGCCGCGAGCACCAGATATGAGCAACGAAATATCCATCGCAATAGAAACATCCTGCCGCAACGGCGGCGTGGCGCTTGGCCGCGGCGATGAGCTGCTTGGCGCGGTCAATTTCGACGCCCACGGTCGATCCTCGACGCACCTTATCACCTCACTGGACGAACTGCTGGCGAGCCATTCGCTCGAGCCTGCGGATGTAAGTCAGGTCTACGTATCGGTCGGGCCTGGCAGTTTCACCGGCGTGCGAGTGGGGGTGACCACAGCGAGAACTTTCGCCCAGGCCTGCGGGGATGTTCAGTGTGTAGCCGTGCCGACCTCCCTCGCCATCGCCCAGCGGACGGCCGAGCTCGAGTGGGACAACCTTGGCGTCGTCCTGGACACAGGCGATGGCAGAATATACGTCACGCAGTACGCCCGACGGGACGGGCGAATCTTCCCAGCCAATGAGCCTGTCGTGATGTCGCCCGCCGATTGGCTGGCAGCGGCGCCCCGGCCGATCCTGCTGACCGGTGAGGGGCTGGGCTATCATGAGCTGTCGGGCGACGGCGTACAATTGGCCCAAGCCGACCTGTGGTTGCCGGACGTGAAAATCCTGTGGCGCATCGGAAGGCAGCTTGCAAACGCGGGCGAGTTCACCGAATATCATAAACTGTTGCCAATATATGCTCGCCCGCCCGTAGCTGAGCAATTGCAAGAAGAAGCGGGATCAGGCCGCGAAGTGAAAGGCAAAGCCGATGGTTAGCATCCAGCCGCAGTTCTCAATATTCCTGGTCAATAAGCCCGGCGTGCTGGCAAGTGTCACCGCGACACTCGCCCAGGCCAATGTCAATATCACAGCCCTTGCGATGATGGACTCGGTGGACAGCGGGGTGCTGCGCTTCATCTGCGAAGCCCCCGACAGGGCCCGACAAGTCCTCAATGCAGCCGGCGATAACTGGACGGAGACCGATGTTCTGGTAGTGGAACTGCAGCATAAACCCGGCGCGATTGCCGACATCGTCCTGCAGTTGGCGCAAGCGCACGTGTCGGTCGCATATGCCTACATCACCGGCGGGGTGGGCGACGGCAGGACCAGCGCGATCTTCAAGCTCGCCGATACCAAGCGGGCCTACGAGATGCTCTCCCAAGAAGAATAGCAGCTGCCCCCGCATCGGCCGGCAGGGAATCAATCTGTCTTCATGATCTCGCGCAGCACGGATGTGGCGTAACATCCCGATGGGGCAGTGAAGGTCAACTCGATGTAATCCCCATGTTCGTCAGTGCCCGCCGACATGCCGGGCTCATCGATCTTGAACCGCAACGGACGGCGTGTGCCCTTGGCCTTGAGCGGCCCGGCCGAGCGGAACTGCTCGCACTCGATGCCCCGTCCGACCAACATGCGGCGTTCAATTTCCCCCGGCTCACCCTCGGCGAGCTTTGCCCGATAGCCAACTATGGGCCCAGTGGGACTGATCTCAAATGCGTCCGCTCGGAGCTGTTCAGCGACGGCATCCTCGACCAGGAATACGCCGCCGGAGTCGGTCTTCTGAGCCAAATCGCCCACCATGACGCGCCCAATCGAATCGATACGCTCAGCCAGGACTTTGTTGAACAGCTCGCTCTGAAGGGCGGAGACGTACAGGCGCTTCATCCGCTTGTCGATGGCAGCGACGGCAGGACCGGCATGGCGGCGCTTCTTGTAGGCGGCCAGGGCGCGGCGCTCGTTGGAGTAATGTCTCGGCCAGCGGGCCCGCGCCTCGGCAAAGTCGCCGGCGTCAAAGGCTTCTCTGGCGGCTCGGCAGTCCGGCGGGTCACACTCAGCGGGCCTGCCCAGGTACAAGGCCACGAACTCGTCAAGATCGCCGCGGACCAGCGCCTCGCCCAATGCCCCCGTGTCGCCCCGCAGGCCAAACCGTTGCGGGCCGAAGTAATTGGCAACTCCCTGCCGGGCCAGCACAGCCAGCACAGCCTCGGCGGCTGGCAGGTCGGCCGCGCCAACTTCGCGAATGCGCAAGATAAATTGGTTGCCTGCCAAGTGCCCAGGCCGAAGCTTGTTGGTGTGACGGGCGACCTGCAGGACGGTGATCTGCTTGTCGCGATAGGCCTTCAGCTTGTCGCAGTCGGCGTGCTCCAGGCTCATCCATTGGGTAGTGACGGCGCGGGCATCCTTCAGGCCAGCAAAGCCGATGTCCGCCCGCTGGACGTGCATGTACTCGGCAATTCGCTCGACGACCGCGGGGGTCGGAATACCGACCTTCCGCACACAAAAGTACACGTGTGTGCCCTCGCCGCAAGGCTGATACAGCGGCTGTTCGCAGACGCGGAAATCTTCGATGCGCTGTTTGATTTGCCCGCCCGTGCCGGACAGGTCGGCTGTCGCGTAGGGATGTGACACCGAGCTACGCTCCTAATGGCGTGTCTGGCTGGCCCGCCAGTTTATTGGCCATGCGGGCCAGCATGAACAGCCAATCGCTGAGTCGGTTGAGGTATTGCAGAACCAGTGGGGGCACCGTCTGCCCGCTGTCGGCCAGGGCAACCACGCGCCGCTCCGTCCGCCGACAAACAGTGCGAGCAACGTGCAGCCTGGCGGCCAACTCGCACCCGCCCGGCGCGATGAAGTGATCCAGCGATGGCAATTGCTCAGCAGCGGCGTCAATGGCCCGTTCCAGATCGGTCGCACAGTCAGCCGGCAGGGCCATGCTCTCTGCGTCCGTGCCGACAACGGCCAGTACTGAGCTCACGGCGAACAGTCGCTGCTGGATGGTTGTCAGGGCGGCTGCGATCGGCCAGCCCTGCCCCGCGCCGGCAAGGCAAAGTCCTATCACGCTGCTCAGTTCGTCCACCGTACCGACGGCATCTATGCGGTCGTCGCACTTGCGCACCCTCTGGCCGCCCGGCCTGCCGGTGGCCCCGTCGTCGCCCTGTCGTGTGTATATCTTGTCGCTCATCGCACTCCTGCTTTCATTCAGTGGTGTCGGACCATAGAATAAGCGCGACAGGCCCGCCCCGGCAAGGACCGACCATGACCGACCGCATCGAAGCAATCCGAGGACTACTTACCAAGAGCCCCGACGACGTGTTCTTGCAGTACAGCCTGGCGATGGAACTACTGGCCGCCGAGCGGTTTGACGAAGCAGTAGCCGCCTTCGACCGCTGCATGGAACTTGATGAGCAGTACCTGCCTGCCTATGTCGAAGCGGGCAAAGCCAGCCGATCTGCCGGCCGAAATGACGTGGCAAACGAGTACTTCACCAGGGCGATGGCATTGGCCGAAAAGCTAGGCGACGCCCACGCCCAGGACGCCATTCGGCAGCAACTGGAGGGGCTGGGGCTCTAGTTTTTCCGCCGCCGCCGGTAGCCGGCAGACGCCCGTTGAAAAACGTGTTTTCAAGCCGAAGAACGGGGGTGTCCCGCCGATTTCGGCTGGATTCTGCCCGATCAATTTGAGATAATAGCAGTGCGTAGTTTACTGTGTTTTCGATTCACCGCTCGGCCTGACGGCCTGCGAGCGGATAGCACCGATAAAGGAGCCGAGATTTGGCCACGGACAAGGCCCAGACTAAAAAATCGCCAGTAGATGGTGTTTACGATGAGGGGATGATCAAAGTGCTTCGCGGCCTGGAGGCCGTGCGAAAGCGCCCGGGTATGTACATCGGCGACACCACCCTGCGCGGGCTGCATCACCTCGCCTACGAAATCATCGACAATGCCATCGACGAAGCGATGGTAGGCCGATGCTCCGAGATCAACGCCGTCGTCCACCCAGACGATTCGGTCTCCATTTCGGATGACGGCGTGGGCATTCCCGTCGGCATACACCCGACGGAAAACATCTCCACGCTGGAAGTGGTCTTCTGCCATCTCCATGCCGGCGGAAAGTTCGACCACCAGGCCTACAAGGTCTCCGGCGGGCTACACGGCGTGGGAGCGTCGGTGGTAAACGCGCTGAGCGAATGGTTGGAAGTCGAAGTCCACCGCGATGGCGGCATTTACACCATGGAGTTCGACCGCGGCGTAAAGCGCAGCGACGTCAAGAAGGTCGGCCAGACGAAGCGGACCGGCACGAAGGTGACCTTCAAGGCCGATGGGGAAATCTTCCCCGATACGACCATGAAGTACGAGACGCTCACCGCGCGGCTGCGTGAGCTGGCATACCTCAACGAAGGCCTGAAGATCACCATCACGGATGAGCGGTCCGGCAAGGAAGACACCTTCCAGTACGAAAAGGGCCTGGCTGCATTCGTCAGCCACCTCAACGAAGGCAAGCAAACGATCCACAAACTCATCACGCTCCACGCCGAGGACGACGAACAGAACCTTGTGGCCGACATCGTGCTGCAATACACGGACGGCTACACGGAGACGATCTTCTCCTTCGCCAACAACATCAACACGTTGGAAGGCGGCACGCACCTGTCGGGCTTCAAGAGCGCCGTCACGCGAACGATCAACGCCTACGCCCGGGGAGCAAATTTACTCAAGAAGGAGTCCAACCCGTCCGGCGACGACCTCCGCGAGGGTCTGACCGCAGTGATTTCCGTCAAGGTCCCCGAACCGCAGTTCGAGGGCCAGACCAAGACCAAGCTCGGCAACAGTGAGGTGGAGAGCTTCGTAACGACGGTCGTCAACGAGCAACTCGCAGCTTGGCTGGAAGAGCACCCCTCCGAAGCGAAACGCGTCGTGAACAAAGGGCTCCAGGCCATGCAGGCCCGCGAAGCCGCCCGCAAGGCTCGCGACCTCACCCGTCGCAAGGGCGCGCTGTCAAGCGGATCGCTGCCGGGCAAACTGGCCGACTGCCGTTCGAAAGACGTGGAGACCACCGAGCTGTTCCTGGTCGAGGGCGATTCGGCCGGTGGGCCCGCCAAGCAGGGACGAAACTCCGCCACTCAGGCCATACTGCCGCTGAAGGGCAAGATACTCAACGTCGAAAAGGCCAGGCTGGACAAGATCCTCAATTTCAGCGAGATACAGACGATCATCTCCGCACTGGGCTGTGGCATCGGCGAGGATGAGTTCGACGTTACCAAGCTGCGGTACGGCAAGATCATCATCATGACCGACGCCGACGTCGACGGCAGCCACATCCGCACGCTGTTGTTGACGTTCTTCTTCCGTTACATGAAGCCGCTTATTCTCAACGGCCATATTTTCATCGCCCAGCCGCCACTGTTCCTGGTGACGCGGAAAAAGGACAAGGAATACGTCCTCAACGAACAACAGATGCGGACCACGCTGACGAACCTGGGCCTGAAGGAAACGGCCCTGCAAATCCGAGACGTCAGCAAGAAAAAGGCCGTCGTCTTGGCTGAGTTCACCGGGGCCAAGCTAGCTGAGCTGGTCGAACTGCTGGAGGAGCTTTCCGACAAGATCCGCATCCTCGAGCGCCGCGGGCTGGGCTTCCGCAAGATCATGGACGAACGCGTCGACGGCAAGTTGCCCACACACTGGGTCGTGATCGAAGGACGCGACATATTCTGCCACGATCAGAAACAGTACGACGAGTTGCTACTGGCTAATACCGAGGATGTACCGGCGGACGGCAACGGCGACGGCAACGGATATGTCTCTCGAATCCAGAAACGAGCTGAGCTGCACGAGATACGCGACATCACCAAGCTCATCGCCAAACTCGAAAGCCGCGGCATCGACATCGAAGACTACTTCATGAAGCGCGAAGAGATGGTCACCGGTGAGCGCCGGCCCGCCAAATATATGCTCATCAGCGAGGACGAGAGCATCCCTCTGGACAATGTAGCCGGTATCGTCCCGGGCATACACGAAAACGGGCGTAAGGGCATAGAGATCAAACGCTTCAAGGGCTTGGGCGAAATGAACGCCGACCAGTTGTGGGAAACCACGATGGCCCCCGACCGGCGAACGCTGCTTCGCGTCCGGGCCGACGAAGCCGAAGAGGCAGAGCGCATATTCTCCCTGTTGATGGGCGATGACGTCGCCCTGCGGCGGGACTTCATCGAACGGCACGCCCTGGACGTCAAGAACCTCGACGTGTAGAGCTCGCCCGCCCGTCAGAATGCATTGACGAATTATCGGATGCGCTGTACCATGTTGTGCTGTCGCGCCGGTCCCGGCCGGTGGACTTATGGTGGCTGTAGCTCAGTTGGTTAGAGCGCCTGGTTGTGGTCCAGGAGGTCGGGGGTTCGATTCCCCTCAGTCACCCGTATCAAAGGGCCCTGCAAGTCAGGGCCCTTCGTTTTTCCGGCCCAATGCTCAGCCAGGCCGTTGTGGTATCATTTACGGTCCGACCGAGATCCATGAGATGAACATTTACCTCGAAACAATGGGCTGTCAGATGAACCGGCTGGACAGCGAGTTGCTTGTCAGCCGGCTCCGCTCAGCCGGGCACGAAATCATCGACGATGCCGCCCTCGCCGACGCAGTGCTGTACAACACCTGCTCGGTCAGGCAACACGCAGAGCAAAAGGTGCTCTCGCGCCTCGGCGCCGACGGCCAGCGGAAACAGGCTGGGCGAAAGCTCATCGTGGGTGTGCTTGGCTGCATGGCCCAACGGGAGGGCGAACAACTCCGCAAGGACTATCCATACGTGGACATCGTTTGCGGCCCAGGCCAACTGGCCCGCCTGCCAGAGCTGCTGACAGCCGCCAGCCAGGGCAAGCCGACCGTCGCCGTCGCCATCGATCGCAAGCAACAACCCAAGCCCACCGGCGATGAGGTGATCGATGAGCTGGACCTGGCCCGCGACCCTTCGGCCACCCCGTCGCCGTCGCAAGCCTTCGTCCGCGTTATGCGCGGGTGCGACAAGTTCTGCACGTACTGCATCGTACCGTATGTTCGCGGGCCTGAGATCAGCCGCGAGCCGAGCCACATCATCGAAGAAACACGCCGCCTCGTAGGCGCCAGCCGAAGCGAAATAACGCTACTGGGACAGACAGTCAACAGCTATCGGTGGCGAGCGGGAGAGTTGACCGTACGGTTCAGCGATCTGCTGGGTGAACTCTCCGCCCTGCCGGGCCTGCGACGGCTGCGATTCGTCACCAGCTATCCGGAGGATTTCGGCGACGACATCCTCCACGCCATGGCCGACCTGCCCAACGTGTGCCCCTACCTGCACTGCCCCGCCCAGAGCGGCTCGGACGCGATGCTAAAGCGCATGGGGCGGCGATACACGCGAGCGGACTACGATGGCCTGATCGACCGGGCCCGGGCGATCGTGCCGGAAGTGTCCATCGCGGGCGACTTCATAGTGGGCTTTCCGGGCGAGACCGAAGCCGACCACCAGGCCTCAGCCGACCTGATCCGCCGCAGCCGCTACAAGAACTCCTTCATCTTCAAGTACTCCCCCCGCCCCGGCACTATCGCGGCCAAGACGCTCACCGACGACGTTGATGAAGCCACAAAAAAACGACGCAACAACGAGCTGCTGACCGTACAGAACGAAGTGTGCCTGGCCAACCACGATGAGTTCATCGGCTCGACGATGGAAGTGCTGGTCGAAGGTCCATCCCCGCGGGCAGACCGCCAGCCAACGGCAGCGCCCGCCGGCGAAATTCAATTGGTCGGACGAACCGTGGGAGATCACATCGTGGTATTCGATGGGCCTGGCTCACTGGCGGGTAAGTACGCCGACATAACTGTCACCGGCGCGACCGCGCTGACGTTATTCGGCCGACGCGCCAGCCGACCTTAACTCCCCAGCAGCATGCCCACAGGGTCGCCGGTGAGCGAGCCAACCGTCGCCTGGATGATCTTCCCGACGGGCGCAAATATCAGCCAGGCAATGTTGATGCCCGTTACTATGTCGTAGGGGATGGACATCTGAGGCCATCGCCACAGGTGTATTTTCAGCCACCAGCCGCCCTGGCGTGGATCAGTTATCGGCGTTCGCCCGGCCAGCACGGCCCGCGTGTAGAATATGCGGCGCAACACTGTCAACAACGGCAGGGCTGCCTGCTGTACCAACAGCGCCGGTATGTTGTGGGCGAACGTTGCGATCAAGATCGCTGCCGACCGCTCGCCACGCTGCCAATAGCCGACCTTGCAGGATTCGATGAGATCCTCCGCACGGGCCCGCGTGTAGGAGATCATGAACGAATTGAAAAATGCCACCATGCACAGCACCACAGCCGTAACGTTAGCCTGGGGGCGCGAGGCGTAGAAGATCGCGATGCCCGCATAGACTACGAAGTCGCTGTACCGATCGAGAGTGCTATCGAGAAACGCGCCGAACTTCGTGCTCTTGTTACCGATGCGGGCAACCGCGCCGTCCAGCATGTCACACGCTGAGGCCAGTATCAGCAACGCCCCCGCCAGCACAAGATAGGCCCCGCCGTCGCCTCGCAAGGACAGGGACCAAGCGAAGCTCCTGCCTGCTCCAATGGCGTAGCAAACTCCCGCCGTGCCGGTAATCACCATCCCCGCCATCGTCAGCATGTTGGGGGTTACGCCCGCCCGGACCAGGCCCCGCGCGAGGAAATCCCGCGCCGTGCAGAAGCCATGTCCAATACCACGACCGATCATTGCGCGGAGTCTCCGTCAGTTAGAGTCGTTTGCCATCGGCCGAAGGTCATGCCTATTTGGCCGAAGGCCTGCCGGAATTATTCGTCTTTGCCTCGACGGCTGCGTCCGACTCCCACTTGCCGTTGATCCCCGCCGTAGTCGTCACTCGCCCAGGCAGAGAGTTGGTGGCGATGAATGCTTCGACCATTTGGCGAGCTTGATCATCGGTGAACTGAATAGGCGGATGCTTCATGGTGTAAGCGCTGATGCCGTCAATCGGCCCGGCCAGGCCCGCCAGACGAGCCAGTTTGCAGCAGCGGATAGCGTCAATCACTACGCCGCCGGAGTTGGGCGAATCCTCAACGCTCAGCCGAAGCTCCAGGTTCAGCGGCACGCCGCCAAAGCCTCTGGCCTCGATGCGGCAGAAACAAACCTTGTTGTCTTTCTGCCAAGCCACAAAATCGCTAGGCCCGATATGCACCTGGCTGGGAGGCAGGGGCACGTCCAACTGCGACTGGACGGCCTCGGTTTTGCTCACACGCTTGGAGCCCAGCCGAGTGTGGTTCAGCATGTTCAGAAAGTCCGTATTGCCGCCCGTGTTGAGCTGGTAGGTTGCGTCTATCTTAGCCCCACGCTCGGTGGCCAGCCTGGCCAGAACGCGGTGGACGATAGTCGCCCCCATCTGGGCCTTGACATCGTCACCGATGCACGGAATGCCGGCACGGGTGAATCGCTGGGCCCAGCCCGGGTCGGAAACGATGAAAACCGGAATGCAGTTGATCAGGCTTACGCCGGCCTCCAAGGCGCATTCGGCGTAGAACTCTGAGGCTTTTTGCGAGCCGACCGGCAGATAATTGAGGAGTATCTCCACCTGTCGGTCCCGAAGGGTCTCGACGACCTGCTGGCGAGTAATATCCGGCTTATCGGCGACAACGAATCGGAGATCCTCGGGGTAGTTGATCATGTGCTCGGCCACGCCGTCCAGCACGCACCCCATCTGCACGGTGACGTCATCGTAGGTGAAGTCGTCGTAGAACACTTTGGTATTGTTGGGCTTGGCGAACACCGCCTCGTGCAACGAACACCCGACCTTACGGCTGTCGATGTCAAAGGCCGCCACTACTGCCACATCCCCGGGCGCGTAGCCGCCCAAGATCGGATGCATCAGGCCAACGCCCGCATCTTCGCAGCCGCGGCTGAAGCGATCAGCGTAGTAGTGAATGCCCTGAATGAGAGATGACGCACAATTGCCCACACCAACAATAGCCACTCTAATGGTGTTGTCGTTCATGAATGCCGTCCTTCTTTTTTGTCTTCCCGCTTAAGAATGATATTAGAGTGAACGGGCGCGCCAATTCTATTGTGCCGGCCCCTCTCCGGTCAATGGACCTTTTAGGGGTATGCAACAAAATATGCGATGACAACACATGCCCGGCCCGACCCCCCTAAAGTATGCCCGACAGGGCGGAATTTGGCAATGCCCTTGTAACTGAGGGGCCTATCCTTCAAACTGCACCTGACAGTATGAACAAATTGAGTGGACGAAAATAATGGGCCATAACGAAATTTTTACAGGTTTTGTCCGTTTTCACGTCGCCATATGGCGATTCTTGTCGCGATTCTTTGCCTACGTGATAGCGCCGCTGGCGGTCGGAATCGTCGTATTTTATCTGCTGGCGAGTTGGCGCCCAACCGCCTACGATCCCCCAGAATTAAACCAAGCCAAAAAGGTATCGGCCGCCAAACGCTTCGTCGCCCACATCGCCCAGTTCAGTCAATTCGGCGAAGCCGGTAAGCCATACTGGTGGGTCCTGACCGAGGAGCACGCCAACGAATACCTCGCCGCAATAGATGAGATCGCCTTCCAACAGCCCAATCGCAAAAATGAACCCAGGCGTCGCGGAGACGTGCATGACATGATGGTCAGGGCAGGCCTGGCCGATCCCGTCATGCGGTTCAACGATGGACGGGTTACCGTCATGGTGCGGTCCGACAGATTCGGAAAGATTGTCTCCGCCGATCTGAGCTTCACTTTCGTAGACGACGGCAAGGTACTGGTGAACCTGGAAAGCGCCCGCATCGGCGTGCTGCCCGTGCCACGCTTTGCCGTAAAGGACCGCCTAAAGCGGTTCAGGGACGAACTGCAAGACAGGGCGGACAAGCTGCAGCAGGAAGAGGAGCAGGCCAGCGGACGCGGCATACCGGGCATGGTCGATCTTGCCGAGATATTCGCAACGATCATGGCGGCAGTGGACGCAGACCCCCTGCCGGCGCAAATCAAAGTCATGCGCGCCGAAGTAAAGCAAATCGTCGTTGAAGACGGCGTGCTGAAACTCCTGCTCAGCCCATATTACGAGCAGGATGAGAACTAGTCGCCCTGGCGAGTGATCCGCCACTGATCGCCGCTCGCGATCCGGCGAAGCTCAAAACGCCCTTCAATTGCCGGGCCCGCCAGCCGGCACGCCAGGCAATCCTCCCGCCGGCTGATGACATCGTAGCTGCCCTCCCCGACGCGGCTCACCCGCCCACGGCCGCCGCTGACGGGCCCCTCGTACGTTAGATACTCATTGCGGTGATCCGCCAGCTTTGTCGCCGGGGCCGACTGGCCGACCGAGAGCCCAGCTGGGTCGGTCGTCATCTGCCACGTGGCCAGCTCATCGCCATCGGTGAGCATCAAATCGTAATGCTCCTCGCCATGTCCAACGTGCAGCAAGATGACAAACCGCTCAGCCATGGCCTCATCCTACTGCCAGAGGCGGCAGAATCACACCTTGGCCACCGGGACATCAGTGCGGCTGCGAAGATGATGACGGCCCCTGGCCGGCTTGGGCGTCGATGGCGGCCTCGATCCTACCGTAACCCAGGCCCGCCAACAGCAGCGTTAGCAGGGCTGCGATGCGGACGGCCGCTTCACCGATGACGGAGGCCTGGCCGGGCCAGAACAGCGCAGCAGTCGCTGCGACCTGCACTGCGACGGCCATGAGGAACTTCCGCGATGAAATTCTCTGTAAGAACGGGCGCATGATTACTCCTTTGAGACTTGTCGAACGGCCGGCTCACCCAGCCAGAATCGTCGAGACAACGGGGCCTGCCAGTTCGATCAGCCGATCCAACAGCCGTAGCTCGATGGATGCGCTGTGGTAGCCCTCCATGGCCTGGCTGAACTCCGGCGAATTCCGCAACAACTCCACAGCCTGCTCGGTGAGACTTATCCTGTCGATGACGGCCGCCAACGACGGATGCTCCGCCGCCCAGATGTCGTACGACTGCTGCACGGCACGAACGACGAGCTGCTGAACTTGTTCATTCTCCATCGGCTAATCCTTTCCTTGCGTTGGCCATTGCCCGTCGAATGCGCTGGCCCAGTAACGAATGATCAATGATCAACTCCCCCGCCATGTCCAATGCCTCGTCGGCGGCGCGAAGATTGTCCTTCCGGACAAAATGGACGGCCTGAGCGGATTGCATCTGATTGGCAATGGCCCCTCGCGCCGCTGAGTAGCCCTTGCGCGCAGAAATGATCCACTGCGACGATAATACGACCGGCTCGCCGTCCAGTGTCTTTATGCCACCGGCCTCCATCAGCCGCACGTCAGCATCGAAGGCTGCATCCAAGGCGGCAATTTGCGCCTGGTAGTGGGCCATCACTTGCTCGTGTTGCTGAGCCTCGGCTTGCTGAGCGCCGGTGAGTCCCTGCCGCCCAACAGCGATGAGATCCAGCGCGGCTGGCGGAGCGCTGCAGCCGGTCAGCAAGACTTCAGATAAGGTTAATAGCATCAACAATCGTTTAGCGCGAACGTTCATGTTGCACCTCCCGCGTAAGATCCTTGAGTGTCTCGATCATCACTCGCTGCGATTCGTTGGAGCGGGTCAAGGCGACAGTGTTCTGCTCGACAACTTTTACGAACTGCTCCAGCCGTTCCTCATCACGGAGGATTCTGGTGTGACAATCGCTGAGTCGCTGTTCGTAAACGCGGCTTTGCCGGCGCTCCCACAGCCACATCATTCCCATAAGCCCAGCCGCCCCGAAGCTCGTGAGTTCCCCGGCGATCGCAAGAACATTCATGTCCAACACATCAAGCATCTAGTGGTACTCATCATGTACTGGGTGGTCGAAGACATATCGAATCGTCGGCGGGTCGCCTTCCGTGGTGAGCGCGGCGACGAGCACGATAATGTCCGCGTCGAGACCTAGCGTTTCCGTAAGATGTAATTCCGCCAAGTTGCAGGCGTTGATATCCTGGCCGCCGGATTTGGTGGTGAATGTGTTTTCTTCCACCGGCACCTGGGGACGGACGCGGTACAGAGCGTCACCGAAGGTGTAGAGGATCTGAGCGGCGAACAGGAACGTCCCCGTCGGCCGGACCAGGACGACCCATTCGCCCTCGACGTCGACAGCAACCGCGTTAGTGCCGGCCGGCAACTGACCGTCCTCATCGGCGGGCTCGGCGAGATTGACGACAGTCAGTTGGCTGTCGTCGACCAATTGCGTGTCGTCGTCGGCGTCGAACTCGATGGCGTCGGCTGTGTAGCGATTGCCATCGTCCTGTTCCTTGATCCGCACAAGCTGCAAGCCGGTGGCTTGGCCAAGCTGAGCCAGGCGGCGCAGGGAATCACGAAAATTATTCTTGGGGCTCATTTATCCGCTCACTTCCAGAAAGGTTGCCTGCTTGTCTCCAAACTCATGCCGCACCGCCCGCACGCAAGCCGTCGAGTAGGGGCCGGAGGACAACTCCAGCGATCGACCGTCCACGCGCTGGATCACGTCGCCAACATGGCAGGAGGTGTCTATCCAGCCCAGATCGAGCTCGGCCTGCGCGGCGGCGGTGAACGTTTCCTGATGCCGCGCCGCCAGTGAGCGCAGCATCTGTCTGTCGTCCCTCTCGGCCGGCTCGCCCGTGCCCTCCTGGCCTATCAGCACGCTGTCATGATGCACCTTCCGCCAAGCGGCCTGGGCGGAATGATCCGCCACCTCCCGAGCAGCGCCAAAGTCGCCAGGAATTTCCACCGACAGCCTCACATCGGAAGCAACGGTGGCCGTCACGCGAACGGAGGCGCTATCGTCGATGGCGGCCTGGAAGAAGTCAGCCGGCAAGCCCTCTCCCCCAAGATAAACTGCGCACTCGCTATCGCATATCCAGGCCGGGCCCGTCCATCGGCTCCACTCATCGGAAGCACATTTGATTTCTATCACCACGCCCAAGCTCTGGCCGAACACGTCTGTCGACAAGCAAGAGCGGAACTTGCGGGCAATGTCCAGTTTGAAATCTCGAGAGTTGATAACGCCAAAGTTGTACTGCGGGACGGACCAGGGGCTGGCCTTGTACAGGCCATGCTCGTTGAGCACCCACTTGCGATAGACATCGGCGACCTTCGGCCAGTTGTCGGCCTGGCTGCGCACAAAGTCTCGCCAGCGGGGGCTCTGGAGCGACGCGTCCCAGCCGGGCAAGAGCGTGAACGTGGACTCGTACTGCTTGTGCTCGCCCACGGCCAGCACGCCTGGCCTGGCCGGCCTGGGCTTGATGACAACTTGGGCGGAATGCAGATTGCTACCGGCCAGCGACAACGCAGATCCGCGCGGCTGTAGGCGAATGCTGCGCCGCCGGCCCTGCCATCCGGGGCGATAGAACACAAGCCCCAACCCCTGACGCGCCGCGCGGATATCCAGCCCAGCTCCCTCGGCCAATACCGACATCGCCTTGCCGACCGACATACCCGTCACGTTGACCGAGCCCGCATCGATGTCGCCCGCCAGTGACCCCAACTCCGCAAGTGTCGGCATGTACACGCCGGCGTCGATGCCGGTCGCCAGTAAATACGCCAGTGCGTCAGCTACAGTCCACCTTCTGGCGTTGCCGTCTTGCGTGTCGAATACGGGCGTTGCCCGGCCACCGATCGCGACGGGCGACTTGCACGCCAACATCTGCGACCCGGCATTGAAGTGCACGCGTCCCGGCCCGATCTGCACTGCCGCGTCGCCAGCCATCTGCCAGCGTCGGCCAACGGGCTTGTCCGTGAGCTCAGCCAGAATGTGTCGCACCTCGGCGGTGAGCTGCTCTCCGTCCGGGCCGAGCCGTACGCCATGCTCACTGACCACGCCGACGAACTCGCCGCCACCGCAGCCCCATGGACTTCGCACGTGCACTCGCGAACCGATCGCAGGCAGCACCCTCCGGCTATCCGCCAAGGATACGGCGACCGCACCGGCCCTGTGCCAGACCAACTCCACCAGCCCAAACTGTGGAGCCGGCAGAACGTGCCACGTCTGCACCCGCAGATCGCGCCTGCGTGCACCGTTGATATACACGCGGGCCGGCCTGGCGCGAATGACAGGGCTGGCCGGCGGGCGTTGTGTGAACTTGAGTGCCTGCATGAATCGGTCCTTACACTTGCTGTGGGGCGATCGGCCCGGCTGGGGGAGAGATGGTGACCGCCGGAGCTACGGGCCCACTGGCAGATTGCGTGCAAGCGCGGGCAGAAAACATGGCCGGCAGAACGGAGGGGATGATTGTTACCTCGTAATCAACCGCAGCGGGATCGACCACACTGATGCTGGCTACCGGCGTGGTCAGATTCAACTCACCTGTACCGTTATCCGAAAGCACCTCGAACCTTGTGGGCGCCACCCAGCCGGGCGATGTTATGTGAGAGAACCCAACTATGATCGCACCGTCCGCCCGGCGCTCGCCCGTCAGTTCTCGCACAGCCGCCAATGGCAGCGGCTGGAGTTGGCCGGACTGATCGATCACCGCGCGAGCGAGGCGATCCGTGTTGGTTTCCTCGACGCTGGCGGCGCTGGTGGCGCGGCAGCCGAGCCAGTGCACCCCGCCGCCGGCGAGGCCCAGCCCGGCGATATCCATGCTCGCCGCGCCGGCCCGCGCGCTGGCGAGCATCGTCGAGTAGTCGACCGTCCCGGGCGTCGCCCCGCCGTAGGCTCTGTACAGCCCTGCGAATATTTCCACGCCGCCGCGATGGTGCGCCCCCTGCGTAGGCCGCTGGACGCCCACGGCGTCGGTCTCTACGCCGCTGGCGTATAGATTCACCCCGTCGGCCGGGTCGAGCTCGCCGTCAGCCTTCGGCGCAAACGGCGCGGCGGGGTCTGTGATGTCCGCCCACACGTCGGCGGGGTCCACGTCGGTCTT